>Ga0307405_10000011_pt1 | contig 241071 bp, 203 predicted proteins | sample 322Cmetagenome_2_FD_203311 | JGI IMG/M metagenome (GOLD analysis project Ga0307405, IMG submission 203311) | Maize rhizosphere microbial communities from greenhouse at UC Davis, California, United States - 322HYB-C-1 | ecosystem: Host-associated > Plants > Roots > Rhizosphere > Soil | place... | reverse complement strand
AATATCGGTGAATAACACGTTGTTCGACTCATGCTTCAGACATAACCCTCCCCATCATCCATCTTACATTTTTCATCTTTTTAACCACAAAGTGCACAGAGTGAAGGTGCAAAGGTCGCAGAGCGTGGGCGTAAAAAGCAGTCGTCATTCCCGCGCATGCGGGAATCTTAAAGCTCAATGCATTGCCATATAAGGAATGTAAGAAAATATAAGCTCCCTGAGCTTATGTGAACCTTCTATGTCTTATATGGTTCAATAAAAATATCGGTGAATAACACGTTGTTCGACTCATGGCTTCAGACATAACTCTCCCCATCATCCATCTTCCGTGTTTTTTTACCGCAAAGTGCACAGAGTGAAGGCACAAAGGTTGCAGCGCTGGGCGTAAAGTTTTTACCATTTAAGGGATTTAAGAAAATACAATGCTATTAAGCTTATATGAACTTTCTATATCTTATATAATTAATTAAAAAGATCCTTCACTTTCAACTCTGCTCAGTATAAGTTCGCCTACCGACTTCGGACTAAAGACTGTGGACCAATTAACCAATCAACGCCAACCGCTTTTCGCAAAATGTAAAAATTCCTTATCTTTGCACCATCACCAAATCACCCCATACATGTAAGATTCATTTCTTTTCAGAAAATAGATAACAGGCAGAGCGGTTCCGTTTCTGCAATTATTTACCTTAAAAAAAGAAATTTATGCTTATTCTACAAGGGGCTAGCTATATCCATCCCAATGGAGATTTACTGTTTACAGATTTAAATCTTACCATCAATAAACACGAAAAAATTGCACTCATTGGCCATAACGGCACAGGGAAATCGACACTTTTAAAAATTTTGTCGGGCAAACTCAGGCCAACTGCCGGCTATGTTAAAACGGAATCGGTGCCTTATTATGTGCCACAGCTTTTTGGTCAATTTAATGATTTTACCGTTGCGCAGGCCCTCGGGATTGAAGATAAACTAAAAGCGCTAAACGAAATCCTCAACGGAGAAGTAACAGACGAAAATTTGACTATACTCAACGATGACTGGACCATTGAGGAACGTTGCGTGGAAGCTTTGAGTTATTGGCGATTGGAGGGTTTAGACTTGAACCAAAAAATGGAAAGTTTAAGCGGTGGACAAAAAACCAGCGTATTTTTGGCCGGCATCGCGATACACCGTCCGGATATTGTTTTGATGGATGAACCGACCAATCATTTGGATCTGGAAGGTAGAAACAGGTTATATGATTATATCCGATTGACCAGGAATACGTTGGTGGTTGTGAGCCACGACCGTACTTTATTGAACCAGATTGAGAAAATTTGCGAGTTAAGTAAGCGGGGAATAACCATTTATGGCGGAAATTACGATTTCTATACCGCGCAAAAGAAAATTGAAAATAATGCTTTGAACAATGATTTAAAAGCAAAGGAAAAAGCGCTGCGCAAGGCTAAAGAAGTAGAACGGGAATCGATTGAGCGGCAGCAGAAGCTTGATGCCAAAGGGAAGAAAAAACAGGAGAAAGCTGGATTGCCGACCATTTCGATGAATACGTTAAAAAATAATGCAGAAAAAAGTACGGCAAAATTAAAGGCTGTTCATACCGAAAAGCTCGATCATATTTCTGCTGAATTAAGCCAGCTCAGATCTGCGCTTCCTGATGCAGACAAAATGAAGATCGGTTTTAACCAAGTCAGGCTGCATAAAGGGAAAAGTATTGTCGAGGCTAGCGAAGTCAATTTTGCTTTTCAGGATGAGTTACTTTGGAAGGAGCCACTTAGTTTTCAGGTTTTTAGTGCGGAGCGTTACGTAATAAAAGGCCGGAACGGATCGGGCAAAACCACATTGATTAAGCTTATTTTAGGGCAGCTCCAACCCTCGGCGGGAAGTTTAAACAAAGCAGATATTAGCTCCATGTATATTGACCAGGATTATTCGTTGATCGATAATCAACTTACCGTTTACGAACAGGCCCAGCAATACAACTCGGGTGCATTACAGGAGCATGAAGTAAAAATCCGTTTAAACCGGTTTTTGTTTGGCAAAGCCGATTGGGACAAACCTTGTTCAGCCTTAAGTGGCGGAGAAAAAATGCGGTTGATCCTTTGTTCGTTAACCATTGGCAACCAATCGCCCGACCTGGTTATATTGGATGAGCCTACCAATAATCTCGATATCCAGAATATAGAAATTTTAACGGCAGCCATTAATGAATATCAGGGAACGCTTCTGGTCATATCGCACGATGAATATTTTCTTAACCAAATTTATGTGGAAAATAGCATTGATCTTTAAAATAAATATATAGCCTTATCTTCGTTATAAATTATTAAAACCAGTACACCTATGCAAAACCTGTTAGCACTACAAAGCGGCGAACTTAAAGGAGCAGTATCGTTAAAACTTTCTGAAAACCTAACCGAGTTTCCAAACGAAATATTCGAGTTGGCCGATACTTTGGAAGTGCTGGATTTATCTTTTAATAAATTAAGTGCATTACCTGCAGATTTTGGCCGTTTAAAGAAATTGAAGATTTTCTTCTGTTCAGAAAACCTTTTCACGGTTATGCCTGAGCAATTGGCCGACTGCCCTTTATTGGATATTGCAGGTTTTAAGTCTAACCAGATTAAAACGGTGCCTGCAAAATCGCTGAATCCTAATCTGCGCTGGCTGATTTTGACAAACAACAATATTGCCGAATTACCAAAAGAGATTGGGCAGTGTAAACGGATGCAAAAGCTGATGTTATCGGGCAACCGTTTGGTGCAATTGCCCGATGAATTAAGTAATTGCCAAAATTTATCGTTACTGCGGATTGCTGCTAATAAACTGCATGAACTGCCCCAATGGATTGCCAGGATGCCTAAACTTTCGTGGATTGCATTTTCGGGGAACAACTTTAGTAAAACACCGGCTGTAGAAACACTTTCGTTAATTAATTGGCACGATTTGGAGATTAACCATTTATTGGGTGAAGGCGCGTCGGGTATTATTTCAAAAGCAAACAGGACTATTGGTGATGAAACCCAGGAGGTAGCCGTTAAGATATTTAAGGGAAATGTAACCAGTGATGGCTTGCCGGAAGATGAAATGACGGCCTATATTGCTGCGGGTTACCACCCCGGTTTGGTTAATTTAATCGGACAGATCGCCCTGCACCCAGAGGATAAAAAAGGACTGGTGATGGACCTCATTCCTCATCATTTTTATAATTTAGGTCAGCCGCCGAGTTTGGAAAGCTGCACCAGGGATGTTTTTCCTGAAGGGATGCAGCTGTCGGAAAAACAGTTGCTGAGTATTGCCAAAACCATTGCCTCCTTAGCTGCACAATTGCACGAGGCTGGGATTATGCATGGCGATTTATATGCACACAATATACTAATTGATGATGAGGGCAGTACCTTGTTCGGCGATTTCGGCGCTGCAAGTTTTTATGATCAGGCTGATGATGCGCTCGCCTTTGCGCTGGAACGGATAGAAGTTAGTGCTTATGGTTACCTGCTCGATGATTTACTTTCTTTAAAAAACGAAACGGTAAGCAGCGCATGTTTGAATACTTTGAGCGCCCTAAGAGATGCCTGTTTAGTTGCATCGCCATTAAACAGGCCTGGTTTTCAGGATTTGGTTGAAGCGTTCCAATAGAAAAATCGTCATCTCGACTGTAGCGCAGCGAAACGGAGAGATCTAAGTCAAAAAATACCCTCTATATAGATTCTCGGCTGCGTTGTACTTCGCTCGAAATGACGACCACTTTATAAAAAAATTAATTCTGCTGTTTTTTTGCCCAATCTAACCTGCGCTGATCTGGCGTGGGTGTAACCTTGAAATTTTCAAATGTGGCGTTAAAACCTTTGCCATCAGGACAGGCAGCCACAAGTCCCACCATTACAGGCGCATTATCCTTAAAATAACAGGTACGGATCATGGTGTATTTTTTATCATCCAAGGAGTAAAAAATCTCTACTGCATCAAGTTTTCTAACAGCTTTCATCCAGATAGATACCGGCGCCTGTGCCAATTCTACTACGCTCCAGTCGCTTGTTTTATGCGTAACCACCGCACTTACATTTTGTTTACCATTTACAAATTCTACTCCCGCCTTAATCCATTCTTCTTCATTAATTCGGAGCATAATACCCATCTGATCGAAAGTGGTTACATAGTTGCCGGTAATTTTTACTTTTACCTCAAATTCACCACCATAAGTGGCATAATAAAAAGGGGCATCATCAACGGTAAAGCCATAATGCGAAATCCGCCAGTAATCTGTTTTGGCAGGAACAAATAAGCTAAATGTATTTTTATCCTTGATTTCCCACTTTTCAGGTTCGTTAAACCAGTTCATTTTGGCAAGGCTCTGGGCAGCTGATTTTTGTGTGTTTAATATCGACAGTAAGGCTATGGCGGTTAATAATTTAAGTTTCATTTGTGTGTTAGCGGTTGGTTTTGCGTGTTTGTGTATTGCAAACTTAAAGCAAGCATCAGCTTTTGGAAAGGACATAGATCACTATTTTAGCGTGATTATTATCACGTTTGCCGGATAAGGACAATTGTCTCAGGTTTATAAATCTTCAATAAACAGTACATTTGTGCATTGTATCAGAAACATGGAAACAAATTTTTTAAGGGCGCATATTGATCAGATTGTTTGTTTAACAGATGAGGAATTTCAATATGCCGAATCTTTTTTTACCAAGCGGAAATATAAAAAACATCAATATATAATTCAGGCAGGTGATGTAGCCAGTTGCGAACATTTTGTACTGAAAGGCATTGTGAAGTCTTCTTATACCGACCATGAGGGCAAAGAATATATTTTACAGCTTGCCATGGAAGAATGGTGGTTCTCAGACCCGAACGCTTTTAACACCGGAATGCCGGCAACCTTAAATGTAGATTGTATTGAAGATACCGAAACCCTTTCTATCTCTTTTGAGAACAAGGAAAAACTTTGTGCCTCTTCCCGGAAAATGGAATACTTTTTTAGGAAAAAGTACACCACAGGAAACATGGCTTTGCAAAAACGGGTATTGGCGCTATTGAGTAATAATGCGGGCGAGCGTTACAAACAATGGCGCAATCAATACCCGTCTTTACAAAAGAGGATTTCGAAGACCCTTATTGCATCCTATTTGGGTGTTACCAGGGAAACTTTGAGCCGTTTATCGCTCTAGTTATGGTAGGGGGAACAATAAGGGCTTTATTTTATTTTTGGCTGCTAAAATTAACCATCCATTGAATACCGAACCTGTCTTTAAAGCTACCGAAGTAATCGCCCCAGAACATATCGTCCATTGGCATTTCGATAGTGCCACCTGCAGAAAGTCCGTTAAATAAGCGATCGGCATCTTCGCGGCTCTCGGCATTAAGGTTAATGTACATGTTATTGCCTTCTTTAAGTACATGCCCTGCAGAAGGTACACAGTCAGACGCCATTAAAACCGTATGCTCATTAATGGGTAAGGCTACGTGCATTACACGGTTTTTTTCCTCCTCGGTTAATTTATCCGATTCGGGTGCATCGCCCATTTTTGCAAAGAAGGTAAATTCTCCGCCAAAAACCGATTTATAAAAATTAAAAGCTTCTTCGGCCTTGCCATCGAAGTTTAAGTAAGGGTGCATGGTTGCCATAATCTTATTTATTTTGTTTGCAACTAAGTTACTGTACCTTTTAAGGATAAAATGGGTGTACTTGAGACAAATGTAAGGGCGTTTTCGACATCCTCAAATAATAACCTTGTATGGTTCCACCTTGTTGCGACGAGCTTATATAGGGTGCCGATCTTGAGAAAACACTGTTTTTAAATAGACTAAAATGTTTTATTCATTTTATAATAGCATTTTGGATAAGTTATTCTTATACAGATGAATAAAACTGAACGGAAATAAATCCCTGATCTTTTTCATATTTGTATCAGGGTATTAAACATTTAATGAAATAATTCTCAATCGTCCCAAAATAATTTTAGATTTGAGTAGACACGTCCGCTTTTGAGGGCGTGTTTTTTTTGCAAAAAAAAAACCTTTCATTGCTGAAAGGTTTCGCGTTTTAATCTAAATCGTCCCGTTGATTTAATTTTAACATTATAAATATAGTTATCAACATATTAACATCAAATTAAAAGGTAAAAATACCCCTTTATGGGTAGTGGTTTTCACTACACGCGATAACATAAATTTTAATGTGGATAATTATTTTCTTGCTTCAATACTCCATTTATAAGAAGGCAACGTTGCCAGCAACAAACTGGCGGCACTTACTACGAAAACAGAATAATTAAAAGGGGCCCTGTAATTTGCAAAGACGAACATAGAGAGGGCAAAGGCAAGTGTTAGTAAAAAACTACCCATCGCCGCCAACTTAATTTTGTACCCAACGATAAGCAATACCGCAAAAACCAATTCGCCGGCGGTGGCAATAATAGCCATTACATTGGCTGCTGGCCTTACTAAAAAGGGCATTAGCGTGTTGGTATAATCTACAAATACCGACCAATTGCCCCAGCTAACTGTTGGCGAGCCTGGTGTGCCCAGCCAGCCAAAGCGATCCATAACGGGTAGAATAAAACCGATGCTCAAAGCGAGCCGAAGAAATAATTGTGCAAAATGCGGCGTATTTTTCATCTTGTTTTAACAGCTTATTGTTGTATTCAATGTACTGCAATTTAGTACCTATGTATTACAACTTTCTTAATGTGGATTAAGAAATGAAGGCTGCCGGGCTATTTTTCCTTACGCATGGTAAGCCACCTAGAAACACTCTACTTCCCAGAACCGCGACCAGTTTTCGCCTGCCCCGAGCTTTACTATTCCCTCTTTGCGTGTTAATTCCTGATCGTGGTTAACGCCATCGGCCACGCCACACCAGGGCTCTAAACAAATAAAAGGGGCATCGGTAGCTGCCCAAATGCCAAAGAAAGGGAAATCTTCAAAATGGAAATGCAGGCCGTAATCGTTTTTGTTGTTGAGCAAGCTGATGCAATTGCTCTGCAGGGTTTTAAAAACCAGCGCATCGTTATAAAACAAATCGTGTTTAAGGTTTAACCTGTGGCCGCCAAGTTCAATCAGCGCTGTTTCGTCGGCCACTAAACCCTCTTCGAGTTTCCAGAAAGTTAATTTCTCATCGGCATTAAAAGCCAGATAATAATCTTCGTAAACAGTATTGGGGGTATTGGGCACCGCAAATGCCGGGTGTGCACCAATTGAAAACAAAAGCTCGGTAGTACCTGTGTTTATTACCTCGTAAGTTAAATTCAGTTTTCTGTCGATTAGCCGGTACCTCAGTTTCAGCTCAAAATAAAAGGGATATATTTTTAAGGTTTCTTCATTTTGGGTTAAGGTAAAAATGGCTTCGGTCTCACTTATTTTTTCGATATTAAAAACATGATCGCGGGCGAAACCATGGCGTGGCAGCTCATAGCTTTTACCTTGATAGGTAAAACTGTTGTTTTTTAATGAGCCAACAATGGGAAATAAAACCGGACTGTGTTTTGCCCAATATTTTGGGTTGGCATTCCATAGATATTCCAGCTTGGTTTCTTTACTAAATAAGCCTTGAAGTTCTGCGCCTTTAGCCGCCAGGCTAACTTTCATATAATCGTTCTCGAGAGTTATCATTTGCAGTCTAAATTAACAAAAAGATGTATTTTAAAAATATCTTTTTTATTAATTTTGATCACTACTAAAAAGCTTAAGCAAATGAAAGCTTAAAGCGTTATTTATTACCCGCGCATTTACTTTCGCTTAAAATAAAATCAGAAACCCATGGCGATAGATTTAACAAAATTATCAAATGCAAAAGTGAAGGCCGCTATTACCGCATTGCAAAAAGGCGATGAAAAAACATGGTTTCCTTTATTTGCTATCGATGTTGCCTTTTACGACGACGGAAACCAGATGAAATTTAATAACTTCTTTAAGAAAGCGCTGGGGCATGAGCGTTTTACCAGTATAGATAAAGTTGAAAACAACGGATTGGAGGTTTATGGCCATTTCCACTCCGACCAATGGGGCGATTTTAAAACCTGCTTTAAATTTAAGGTAAACAAAGAAGGAAAAATAGCGAGGTTGGATATTGGGCAAGCCTTCTATTGAGTTTGGAGGCTGGAGTTGGGCGTTTGGAGTTGGATACGGCTCCGAACTCAAAACTGCCAACTCCGAACTGATACACCTACCCCTTCTCTTCCCAAATACAGGCAATGTTAATAATGGTTTGTACCGCTTTTTCCATGTCCTGTACACTTACCCATTCCTGTTTACTATGAAAAGCGTGTTCTCCGGCAAAAATATTGGGGCAAGGTAATCCCATGTAAGAAAGCCGCGAGCCATCGGTTCCACCACGGATACTTTGTTGTTTTGCCACCACACCTGCTCGTTCAATGGCTTCAATTCCGTATTGCACAATTTTAGGATGCTGATCCAAAACCTGTTTCATGTTGCGGTACTGCGCTTTAATGTTAATTTTATAAGTAGACTTTGGGTATTTAGCCATCACCTTTTTTACGGTTTTTTCTAAAAACTGCCCATGTTCGGCTAATTTTTCATCGGTAAAATCTCTGATGATAAACTGTGCTTCTGCCTCTTCTACCTGTCCGTTCATACTCACCGGATGGATAAATCCTTCTTTTTGATGTGTAGTTTCGGGCGTGAGGGTATCTTTTGGCAGCGAATCTAAAATTTCAGCAAGAATCTTAATGGCGCTTTCCATTTTTCCTTTTGCAAAGCCTGGGTGAGTACTTACGCCATAAATTTTAAGGGTGGCGCCATCGGCAGAAAAGGTTTCATCTTCAATAGAACCCAGTGTTTCTCCATCTATGGTATAGCCAAAATCGGCGCCTAATTTCTTTAAATCGACTTTGTCTACGCCGCGGCCTATTTCTTCATCAGGGGTAAAAAGTAGCTTTATGGTTCCGTGTTTTACATCAGGATTGTGCATTAAAAAGGCGGCTGCTTCCATAATTTCTGCTAACCCTGCTTTATTATCGGCACCTAATAAAGTTGTTCCACTTGCTGTGATAATATCGTTACCAATCTGATGTTTTAGGTCTTTGTGTTCAGACAGTTTTATTACAATATTGTTATCGTCGGGTAGAATTAAGTCTTGCCCTTGATAATTGTCATGAATAATCGGCTTAACATTTTCACCGCTACAATCTGGCGAGGTATCCATATGTGAACAGAAGAAAATTACGGGTAACTGCTTGTTTGTATTTGAGGGGATTGTACCATACACATAGCCGTTATCGTCCATTTCGGCATCAGTAACGCCAATTTCTAACAGTTCCTGAACCAATTCTTTACCTAAGTTTTTTTGTTTTAAGGTGGATGGGCAAGTTGGAGAATCTGGATCAGATTGGGTATCAATCTTCGCATATTTTATAAACCGCTGCTCCAGAGATTTGTTAAAGTTGGTGTATGTGCTCATAATTCAAAGGTAAAAGTTATAGATATTCGATAAACATATTATTTTTGTAAAAAAACGATATGATTTTTAATTTGCTGAGAGCTACTTACATAACCCTTCTGCTAGTTTTTATAGGAAGTTTTTCTTTTGCCCAATCTAATTACTTTAAAATGTCGTATGGTTTTGGTGGAGGAATAAACAAATCTTATACCGATGTGTACAAAGGGAGTTTTGGTTATACAGCCTATGGCGTATTCGATTATCATATCACGCCATTTGTAACCCTGGGTTTAGAAGGGCAGTATGGCAGGGTTCAGGGTGGAGATATTGAAACCGATCCGCACAACCGTCAGTTTATAAACCAATATACCGCCATTACAGCCAATGTAAAGCTAATGCTTGGTGAGGTGGTGGACTACGATAAAAGTGAGTTTTTATACAATTTGAGGGGTTTGTATGTGGGTTTGGGTATTGGGGTAGTTAACAACAAGATTACCGATATTGTGCGGTATAAGCCAAGCTGGGCAGCATACGATCCTGGCTATGGTCCTTTCCCTGGAAAAGATAAAAGCCTTAATATGGCGGTACCCTTAAACTTCGGTTTTAACTATTACATTAATGATGGTTATGGCTATATGAGGTACGTTATTAACATTAATGCACAGTCGAACTATACTTTTGGCGAAGGTTTGGATGGTTATAACGATTCGAGCGCCAAGTTTGAGAACTATTCGCCGGATGTTTACAACGTTTATACCATAGGCTTTAAATATATGTTTGGGACGATTAAATCTTATCGTAAAACACTTTAATAACATCATTTCATTTCTTAGATTTAAGGCATGAAAAAATTCTTTGTGTTTTGTTTGCTTTCGATGAGATTAAAAGCTGACGCACAAAAAACACCTTTCGAGCTGAGCGGAAAAATTGAAACTTCCACTTACAATGCTGCTATAACCTATTACGAAAACCTGACCAAAACTTATCCAGAGGCCAAATTGTTTACCTATGGAAGTACAGATTTTGGTAAGCCTTTACATGTATTGGTTTTGTCGCGCGATCGGGTTTTTGATCCTTTGGAGATTAGAAAGCAGAATAAAAGGATTTTATTGATCAACAACGGCATTCATCCTGGCGAGCCAGAGGGTGTAGATGCATCGATGATGCTTGCCCGCGATCTGCTTAAGGCAGGTAAACTGCCAAAAGATGTGGTGATCTGCATTATTCCCCTGTACAATATAGATGGCAGTTTTAACCGTAGTGGAACTTCGCGGGCCAACCAGAACGGACCAGTAGCTTATGGTTTTAGGGGCAATAGCAAGAACCTCGATCTGAACCGTGATTTCATTAAAACGGATTCGAAAAATTCAGCGGCGTTTCAACTCATTTTTAACACCTGGCAGCCCGAAATATTTGTAGATACGCACACCAGCAATGGCGCAGATTATCAATATGTAATGACACTTATCCCTACACAAAAAGATAAGCTGAACCCGATTCTTTCTGGTTATTTAACCAAAACATTGGTACCCGATCTATATGCCGGAATGGAGAAGATGGGCTACCCAATGATTCCCTATGTAAATTCGATAGGCGAAACGCCAGAAAGCGGAATAACCGGATTTATAGATCCCCCGCGTTATTCTACCGGATATACCACGCTGCACAATACCATAGGTTTTATGCCCGAAACGCATATGCTAAAGTCGTACGATTTACGTGTGGATGCTACTTACAAGCTTTTGCAAACCTATATTCGGGTTGTAGAACGCGATGCCCACGTTATTGGAGAGAATAAGCGGAAGGCCGATGAATTTGTGTCCGCACAAAAGGAATTTCCTTTGGAATGGAAACTGAATAAAAGCGAGGTAAACGATCTGACTTTTAAGGGTTTCGAGGCCGGGCAAAAACCCAGCACGGTAAGCGGAGCTGATCGTTTATATTACGACCGCAGTAAACCTTACACCAAAACCATTAAAGAATGGAATAAGTTCGAACCTGCTGTGTCTATTCAAAAACCGGTTGCCTACATTATTCCGAAAGCCTGGGATCGCGTAATTGCCCTGCTTAAACTGAATAATGTTAAAATTAGAGCGCTAAAAGCCGATCAGAAAATTGAAGTGGAAAGTTATTATATAGGCGATTTTAAAACAGGAACGAGGCCCTACGAAGGGCACTATCTGCATTCAGCCGTAAAATTGAATACGCAAAAACAGAATCTCCAGTATTACGCAGGCGATTTTGTGGTTTATGTTAACCAGCCTGTTAACCGTTATATTGTAGAAACACTGGAGCCACAGGCTACTGATTCTTATTTCAACTGGAACTTTTTCGATTCAATTCTGGATATGAAGGAACATTATTCGGCATATGTTTTTGAAGATACGGCAACAGCGCTCCTGAACAATAATCCAGAACTAAAGCATAAACTGGAGGCGAAAAAAGCTTCAGACGCCGAATTTGCGAAGAATGCGGCCGCACAACTTGATTTTGTATATAAAAATTCTGATTATTACGAAAAAACACACAATAGATATCCGGTAGCCCGTTTGCTAACAGACGTAAAACTTGATTTAAAATAACCCCCCATGGAATACTTCAATATTGCACCAGTTGCCTCCGTAATTTTCGTTTTTACCATTATTACCAGCCTATACGCTTTTTACGATCACTCCATTTACGGAAAGTTTATGCTGCATCCCTATAGTGTTTCGAAAGGACAGAATGTTTGGACAGTTATAACAAGCGGGTTGATTCATGCCGATTGGATGCATTTGATTTTCAATATGTATACTTTCTTGATGTTCTCGTTTAAACTTGAAAGATTGATGGGTAGTTGGAGATTTGCATTATTATACATTGTAGCTCTAATTTTAAGCGATCTTCCAACAATATTCAAATATAAAGACAACTTTAATTACAACAGTCTGGGAGCTTCGGGTGCCATTAGTGCCGTAGTATTTGCTTGTATATTATTTGATCCACTTGCAACATATGGGATCATATTTATTCCATTTGTGAGAGTATATGCGGTAATATTTGGTATTCTATACCTAGTTTATTGCATATATGCATCAAGAAATTCTAGAGATGGTATTAACCACGACGCACATTTTTTTGGTGCCTTAACCGGATTGATTTTTACAATCATTTTTGTTCCTGGCATTTTGCAAAACTTTATTGCAATGTTAACTGGTGGGAGGTAGTTTAATTTCGTCATCTCGACTGAAGCATAGCGAAATGTTCCAAGGGAACTCCTTCGGAGGAGAGATCTATAATAGATTTCTCGGCTTCCTTGCACTCCGCTCGAAATGACGATCGCGTTTAGGTTATCGAAAGCTTTAAATCTGCATTATTTAGACAAAACGTCTTAAAGTACTTAATTTCGTAATGGTCAGATGTTTTTCGGCATAACATTAAGGCGTTAAGATAATTAAGCTCCTACCCTTTTCTTAATGTTCTTTATTCTTAATGATAAAAAAGCCTAACCCGCATTTGGTAAAAGAGGTCTCTCGAAGAAACTCATCGGCTCATCAGGATTTTTAATAATTTCGAATACCACATAACCCCAGGGTTTCCAGAAGTTTTCTAATACCTGTGCATATACTTTATGTAGCCAAACATCAAAAAGGGGTTTGGTCATGTTTCCGCGTAAAGGCATGGCCTCGATGTAAGTGGTGCCTTCTACTGGCATAAAAGTATATTCGGGTAAACGGTTAAACAGATAGGCAGAGTAATAAAAACGCGCACTTAGCTCTTCAAACTGTTCGGCGGTTAAAGCTTTTCCTTTTATTTCGTTGATGATATCCTGATGATAGCGTTTATTGGTGCCATTATCCTGTAAACAGGCGATGATACCAAAATCTTTCATTTTTAACGAGAAGGTTAAAGTGTTTATCTCATCACGGAAACTGAACGGTGTTTCTTCGTTTTCTAATTTTACGACCGTGATAGACCATGGCGAAAAATCTTCAAACTCCAGGCTGGTATACAGGTTCTGCATCATGAAATTCAGATTGGCAAATTTCATCATTAAAGATTGCGACATATTTAGGCCATCGGCAGTCATTTCTTTACGTAAGGCCGAATGCATTTCGATATAGACAAAGCCATATAAAAACTTGCCGATCCAGTTAAAAAGATCCAGTTCGGGCAATGCAGAAACGGCATCGTATCCAGTTGCAAAGGCCGTTTCGATCTTGTGTTCAAGCGGGGTTAAAAACTGCTCGTTTACCTCGCTGTTTACCGGGATAACCAAGGTGTTATACGAACGGATACTCTCATCCAAGAACTGGATCTGTTCTTCGCCGCTTAAACCAGCTTGCTCTAACAACCATTTTGGTATTAACGGCACCTGAACAACAGGCGAATTAAAAGTTTTGCCGCTGAGGAAGCAGATTTTGTATAAAAAATCGAAGTTTTGGAAAGGATTGTATAAGCCGGTATTCATCACTGCAATATTAGCCATTATATTTTTAGGGCTTTGCAACGATATTTTATTTTAACGCAGGGATTACAACCACCTCACCATGTTAGCAGTGGTAGTATAGCAATGTCCTCCGTTTCCCTCTCCTGCAGGAGAGGGATGCACAGGTAGTGCGCAAAGCAGTTCCTCAAATAGGGTGAGGTTTAGTAGTTGTTGTAATAATAACTGATATCGTCAACCAACTGATTGTAAATGGGTTTGGTAAATTCTAAAAACAAAGCACTTGGCGGTGGAGGTAATTGTTCTCTCCTTCTGGTAATGGCCAGTTGTTGTTTACTCAACGCCCTATCATCACCTTTATAAGTTGCCCAATTATCTCTCCATATATAAGTTCCTGGGAATTTCTGCTGACGTACCAGTTTTTTTGTGTTCCAATCGGTAATGCTCATATCTAATAATCCCGATGAAGAGATGTTCTTTTCGAAAATACTTAAGGTGGCTTTTACTGTACCGTAAATTGGTTTTTTCCCACGGGTTTCGCCGATTACTACGCTGTCGCGTTTCAACTTTTCTACCCTTTCTTTTATATAGGTCTGGCCTACCACAAAATCATCAAAGTTTAAACTCAATACCTGATCGGGAACAATTTTTTGGTTGGTTGCCTGAGCCTCGCCATAAAATATCACAAACTTATTTCTCGAGTAGTTTCCAATAAACTGATCAATCTGCTGCTGAAAATAATCAGCGCTTAATTTGTACATGCCGCTATTTACAATAATCGGTTGTACCACAACCCGGGTTACTGCTGCCCAATAAGCATCTTCCATTTTGGCTTTGGCATCTTTATAATTTGGCTGAAGATTCTGTGTTTTCTCAAATTCGTAGTATGCCTTTTTTGCCGACTGGCGGTTATTTTCTCTTAAATACCCTAAACCCGAATTATATCTTGCTCCCGCGGCATTATACTTACTATCGGCAAGTTCATTGATGTATTTTGAAGGTCTTGGAACAATGGCTAAGCAAGCTGGGCAACTGTTAATATCATCGGCCAATTGATTGATTTTTTGATAATCGTACATTACCGATTCCCACCTGAATAAATCGTTAGACATCTTAGCTTCTTCAATTTTTCGCAAATGGTCTTGCAACGCTAAATCGTATGCTGTTTTTAGCACTTCCATAGCCTCACTATTTTTTGGCGAGTTTTGCAGCCTGCTTACTGCTTTAGCAACCGAAGCATCATAATCACCCTTTTGTAAGGCTTTTTTTCCTGTGGTACATCCTCCAATAATTATTAAGGATAAATAAATAAAATACCGTAATCTTGAAATATTTTTCATGGCAGTGGTAGTTGCGTTAATAAAACAAAGATAATTTGTAAAGCGATAATTACCTTATTTATTTAGAAGACGATTGATAATGAAGATTAGTTGCAGGCAATTTGAATTAGAATTAAAACATCCTTTTTCGATTTCGAAATTTACCCGTACCAGCACGCCCTTAATGCTGTTAAAAATCGAACATGAAGGTGTAACAGGTTATGGTGAGGCGTCTATGGTACCATATATGGGCGAGAGCTACGATAGCGCGGCCTCGTTTCTTAGCCTTGTAGATTGGGATAAAATCCAGTATCCATTCGATTTTGAAGAAATGATTAGCTATCTGGATAGCCTTGCTCCGGGCCAGCCGGCTATTAAAGCGGCAATAGATATTGCCCTTAACGATATACAAGGGAAGCTGTTAAATAAGCCCTGTTACAAAATTTACGGTGCAGATCCTGCTAACATGCCGGTAACTTCTTATACCATTGGGATTGATACACCTGAAGTAATCCGCGAAAAGCTGAAAGATGCAGAAGCCTTTAAAGTAATCAAAGTTAAGCTCGGAAGGGATAACGATAAGGAAATTATCGAAACCATCAGGAGTATGACCAATGTACCTTTATATGTGGATGCGAACCAGGGTTGGGCAGATAAAATTAAAGCAATTGATTTAATTTATTGGTTGCATAACCAGGGCGTGGTGTTAATTGAGCAGCCTATGGACAAAAACAACCTCGATGGGAATGCCTGGTTAACCGAGCGCAGTCCGATCCCTTTGTTGGCTGATGAAGCCGTACAGCGTTTAGCCGACATGGACAAACTGAAAGGCGCTTACCATGGCATTAACATAAAACTGATGAAAAGCTGTGGCATGTACGAAGGGCATCAGATGATTTTGAAGGCCCGTTCTTTTGGAATGAAAGTGCTGATTGGCTGTATGAGCGAAACCAGTTGTGCCACTTTGGCCGCAGCTGCTTTGGCTCCCTTATGTAACTGGGCCGATTTGGATGGGCCATGGCTAACCAAGAATAACCCTTTTACTGATCCGGCTTTCGAAAACGGAAAGTATATTTTAAAAGATCTGCCCGGTTTAGGCCTGGAAGGAGTTACTTCTGATCTTTTTCTTTAAAGTAGAGTAGGAATGATTGAATGACAGCATTATTGAATGATTGACGGAGCCTGAGCAAGATATGATAGATGAATTTTGAATAGGCGTTATATCATCATATTCACTCATTCAAAACTCACTTATTCTATCATTAAATTGCTACTTCTGATCTTTTTCTTTAAAGCTTTTTCTGATGTCTTTGGTAAGTTGGTACTTAAAGTAGAACAAACAAGCCGTTGTGCCCACCAAAAAGCCAGCCGGAAGATACTTGGCATTGTTATAACACCAAACCAATCCGAAAATAGAAAGGATAATGGCCAGGTTATAAAAGATATTTAAAGCAAATTTTTTACCCACTGTTTGAGAATTGTTGTGTAAGACAATTTATTTTTAATGACCAATTTACAATAGCCAATTATCAAACTGTATGCTGAGCAAAAAAAAATCAAAAGCTTAATTCTCGATCTGCAAAGTTTGATAATTGGGATTTAGTTATTGGTTATTTATGAACCTTAGTAAACTGGCATGTTCGGATCAAAAGCTTCTTGCCAAGCTAAAATACCGCCTTTTAAGTTATAAAGATTATCAAATCCGTATTGTTGCTCCAACTGCATTACTGCTGCTGCGCTTCTTTTTCCACTGCGGCACTGAATAATTACCGGCTTATCTTTCGCAACCTTATCAGCCTCAATTAAAATTCCACCCAAAGGGATATTCTCGCCTTCAAGATTGGAAACCTCATATTCGAATGTTTCACGAACATCAATCAATTGAAAATCTTCTTTGTTATCGATTTTCTCTTTTAGTTCTTGTACCGATATTTCTTTCATTTTATTAAATGTATTTATGCAAATATAGGAAAATCAACTTTACGCTCCCCATCAAAAAAATGCCATAATATTTTGCGTGAAACTGTAACAACTTTAACCCTTAGGCGTTTAATTATAAATAGTTACAAATGGACAAACTGAACCGTTTCTTTTGGTTTTGCTCTGGCGCTCATATCCCGACACTGGAAAAGTATCCTTCAGAACAAAATAAATATACTGGCATTGGTGCCACCATCTTTTTTACAGGCTTATTCGCTGCTCTTTCTGGGGGCTATGCCATGTATTTTGTGTTCAAGGGGGATGATCTGGCGGTAATTTTTGCCATTGTTTTCGGCTTTTTATGGGGGGCGGCCATTTTTAATATGGACCGCTACATCGTATCGAGCATTAATAAAAGTGCAAGCACCAATAAACAATTGTTGCAGGCTACACCGCGTATTCTGTTGGCCATTATGATCGGTATGGTAATTTCGAGACCAATAGAACTTAAAATTTTCGATAAGGAAATTAAAGAACGCCTAAAGGTAAGTTACCTAAACGGACAGCGTGCTAAAATTGATACCCTGAATAAAGCCTTTGAGAAAAAATATCAGGTAGAATTTGGCAGGTTAAATCAACAGAAAGCCACAAGGGATTCACTTGAAAAAGGAATTAAAACGGATAGACAAAAACTCAATTTCGAGATTTTTGGAAACAAAACCACCGAAACATCTGGGGTAATGGGCTACGGACCGTATGCCAAACGCAAGGAAGCCGAAATTGCACAACGCACGGCTGAATTAGATTCGTTAAAAGCCACCATCAATAAATCGGAAGGCTTTGTAGATAAACGCAAAGAATTTGATGGGCTGTTTACCGAAAAGCTGTACACCAAAAAACAGTTAGACAGTTTATCGGATATTGCGGGTTTTGCCGACCGCAACTGGGCATTGGGGCAACTTAAATTTAATGTAGATGGCACACGGGATAACAATACGGCAATAGCGGTTACTTTTATCGGACTGCTGTTTATCTTTTTTGAATGTTTGCCTGTGTTTGTAAAACTGATGAGTGCCCGGGGACCTTATGATTATGCTATAGCGGATGGGGATGAGGTATCGATTTATCATTCTAAAAAGGATAAGGATTTCCATTTTGAAGTAGCAGACAATATTCACGAAACGAGGGTCGATTCAGAATCATCTAAAAAGAAGGAAATTATAAAAGGAAAAGCTTACCGCGATCTCGAAAAACACGATTGGGACAGCTAAGGGAAAATTTAAGAAGAAAGTTGGAGCGGATGGTTCATGGCCATGGCTTAAACTCCTAAACTATTAAACCGAAAAAAATCAACTGTGAACATTAGGCTATCAGACCATCAACTATTATCCATCGTACATTTTACCTCAAACATCTTCCATTTTTATTAAATTGCCCTCATAATCCCCGATTTTATGAAGAAATTTTTAGGTGCTGCGGTATTTGGTCTACTATCGTTTCAGGCTTTTGCTCAAAATGAGATCAGTTATACGGTTTCCTTTCCAAATGTTATCCATCATGAAGCTGAAATCAGCATGGTTGTCCCGAATGTTCCTGCGGGTACGCTAAAGGTTAGAATGAGCAGGTCATCTCCGGGCCGTTACGCTACACATGAGTTTGGAAAAAATGTATATCACCTCAAAGCTTTCGATGCATCAGGCAAACAGCTGGCCATTAAACAAACAGCGGGCGATGTTTATGAAATTCCCAATCATGGTTCCAGTGTAAAAGTAAACTATACCCTTTTTGGAAACTGGATTGACGGAACTTATGCTGGTTTCGACGAAACCCATGCACACATGAATATGCCGGCAACTTTTGCGTTTCCGGTGGGCATGGATAACAGAGCACGACTGGTGAAATTCAATTATGCCGAAAAACCGGACTGGAAAGTAGCTACACAGCTTAAGCCAATGGCCAATGGGACTTATTTTGCGCCAAATCTTCAATATTTTATGGATAGTCCTACCGAAATTGCCAATTATAAAACGGCAAGCTGGCAGGTTAAAAATACCGATGGTAAAGTTCAGACCATCCATTTAATTACGCATGCTAACGACGATCAGAAAACCATCGATAATTATGCTGAGATGCTTAAAAAAATGGTTGATGAACATTTTGCCGTTTGGGGAGAATTTCCCACGTACGACTACGGTAATTATTATTTTCTGAATGATGTATATCCGGAGAATGCAGGCGATGGAATGGAGCATAGAAACTCCACTTCTATTGTGCAGCGCACGCCAAAAATTGCCGGTTATGAATCGAACCTTCTGGGTACTTTTTCGCACGAATATTTTCACAGCTGGAATGTAGAGCGTTTAAGACCGAAAACTTTAGAGCCTTTCAATTTTGAACATGCCAATATGAGCGATGAGCTTTGGCTGGCTGAAGGCTTTACCCAGTATTATGGCAATCTGTTATTAACAAGAGCAGGTTTAAAAACTACCGATAATGCCATACAAACTTTTAACGGCTTGGTAAATGCTGTTTTACTGTCTCCAGGTGCAAAAAACTTTTCGCCCATTGAGGCCAGCAGGTACGCGGTGTTTGCCGATGCTGGTGTGGCTATCGATCAGACCAATAAAGGCAATATTTTTACCTCCTATTATACTTATGGCGCTGCAACAGCCCTGGCTTTAGATCTTCGCTTAAGAACCGAATTTAAACTCAGCCTTGATGATTATATGCGTGCGCTTTGGAAAGCCTACGGCAAGCCGGAAATTGCCTATACCGTTCCTGATTTGGAGAAAACCCTGGCAACGCTGACTAAAGATCCTGCTTTTGCTGCCGATTTCTTTAAAAAATATATTTACGGCACTGAAAAGAACGATTATGCCAAGCTGCTTTTAAATGCAGGCCTTGTTTTGCGCAAAGCAAATCCTGGTAAAGCTTTTGCCGGCTTTGGCAAGATTAACCTGCTGGATGGGAAATTAATTTTAGGGCAAACGCTGATGGGTACACCAGTATATGAAGCAGGTTTAGACGTTGATAATGTATTGCTAACCATTGATGGTGTGACAATAAAAGATGTGGCTGCGGCTGCGGCCATTACTGATGCCCATAAACCAGGCGATGTACTGAAGGTTACTTATCTATACCGTGGAGAAGAGAAAACGGCTCAATTAACCTTAATAGAAGATCCGGCTTTAGAAATTGTTCCGATTGAAAAAACAGGTGGGAATTTAACACCAGTTATGCAAACTTTTAGAGATAAATGGTTAACATCGCAGGTAAAATCTAAATAGCACTAAAAAACTTATTATATGAAGAAAATATTCTTTTTTACCCTTGTTGGGATGGCAAGTTTGCAGCTTAAGGCGCAAAGCATAGATAAAATCATTACCCGCGAATACACCGATCACCTGATTAAAACCTTAAGTGCCGATGATATGCAGGGGCGTGCAACCTTTACGCCCGGTATTGATAAAGCAGCTACTTTTATTGAATCTGAATTTAAAAAGATCGGTTTACAGCCATTAGCCGGGGAGAAAACTTTCCGTCAAACCTTTAATAAATATCAGGTTACCAATCTTAGTACAAGTGTTAAGATTGATGGACAGGAAATTGCACCAGAAAATATAATGGTTACCGGCGTTACCGCAGAAAGTGTTACGCTTGATAAATCCAACACTACTGTTGTTAAATTAGATCCTGAAAAACCTTTTGTAGCGCAGTTCAGAACCATGCTGAACACTGATAAAAACCAGATCGTTTTAGTCGACAATAAGTTTGCTGATCTTTTTAACCGTTATAAAGATCATTTCAGCAAACCGGCAACTGTTGATGAAAAAGATGTAAAAGCAACTAATGGCGCTGTACAGGTTTTTGTTTTGGGTAAAGATGCCGCAACAGACTTTTCAGCAGCATTTAAAAGTAAGGTAGATAAAATGCCTTTATTTAATGTTGCAGGGGTAATTCCAGGCAAATCAAAAGCGAAAGAAATTGTAATTTTCTCAGGTCATTATGATCATTTAGGCTTTTTAAAAAGTGTTGATGGCGATAGTATTGCCAATGGTGCGGATGATGATGCTTCTGGTACAACCGCTATGATTGCCCTTGCGAAGTATTACAAAGCACAGAAAAACAATGAGCGTACTTTAATCTTTGTTGCCTTTACCGCTGAAGAAATTGGTGGTTTCGGTGCAAAATACTTCTCAGAAAAACTAAATCCAGATGATGTAGTAGCCATGTTCAATATTGAGATGATTGGTAAGGATTCGAAATTTGGCAAAAATACAGCGTTTATTACCGGTTACGAAAGATCTGATTTTGGGAAGATTTTACAGAAAAATTTAGCAGGAACTGAATTTACTTTCCATCCAGACCCATACCCTGATCAAAACTTGTTCTATAGAAGTGATAACGCAACTTTAGCTGCTTTGGGTGTTCCTGCACATACCATCAGTACCGATAAAATTGATATTGATAAATTGTACCACAGTGTGAAAGACGAATACAGCTCTTTAGATGTAGAGAATATTCTTTCTACTATTAAAGCAATTGCAAAGAGTGCAACCAGTATTGTAAACGGAACAGATACCCCAACGAGGATTCCGAAGTTGAAGCAATAATAAAATATTCAAACCTGATAGGTTTTTTGTAGCCATGTCGTCATGCTGAATTTATTTCAGCATCTATCATGCTATTAAGACCCTGAAATAAATTCAGGGTGACGGTTACATTTAAACCCGCGATGTTTGTACGAATCGAACAAAAATAATGGCCAGTGAAAATCATCACTGGCCATTTTTATTTTTTGCAGACTTACGAAGTTCTCCTAAGCTGAGCCTTTCGAAACTTCATAAGTAGATTACTTACTCAAATACATTGATTTGTCTTTGTAAAGCTTGCGGAAGTAAGGATCTTCTAAATCTTTGATGAAACGGATGGCCTCACCTGTAGATTTCATTTCAGGACCTAATTCTTTCGCTACCTCTGGGAATTTCTCATAAGAGAAAACCGGTTCTTTAATGGCATAACCTTTAAGCTTACGAACAATCGTAAAATCTTTCAGTTTTGCTACACCCAACATAATTTTAGCTGCGATGTTAATGTATGGAACATCGTAAGCTTTAGCGATGAAAGGAACCGTACGCGATGCCCTGGGGTTTGCCTCGATTACATAAACTTTCTCATCCTTAATTGCGAACTGAATGTTCAATAATCCTCGTACATCTAATGCTTTTGCAATTTTGATCGAGTATTCTTCCATTGCTTTCGTTACCGTTTCTGATAAGCTGAATGTAGGTAACACGGCGAATGAATCTCCTGAGTGGATACCTGCAGGTTCGATGTGCTCCATCATACCTACAATGTGTACATCCTCACCGTCAGAGATCGAATCAGATTCTGCCTCTTCTGCCCTGTCTAAAAAGTGATCGATCAATACACGGTTGCCCGGTAAATCACCCAATAATTTTACTACTGCTTTTTCCAGGTCTTCATCGTTGATTACGATGCTCATGCCTTGTCCACCCAATACATAACTCGGACGGACCAATACAGGGTAACCTACTTCGTTTGCTACAACAATTGCTTCTTCAGCATTCTCTGCAACACCATATTTTGGATAAGGAATATTTAATTCTTTCAACAGATCTGAGAAACGGCCACGGTCTTCAGCGATATCCATATTCTCGAAAGATGTTCCGATAATTTTGATGCCTCTTTCGGTTAATTTCTCAGCCATTTTCAAAGCTGTTTGTCCACCCAATTGAACGATAACGCCCACTGGTTTTTCCAGCTCGATAATTTCGCGGACATGTTCCCAGAAAACCGGCTCGAAATATAATTTATCGGCCATGTTAAAGTCTGTTGAAACTGTTTCAGGGTTACAGTTAATCATGATGGCCTCAAAACCTGTTTCTTTTGCTGCCAATAAACCGTGCACACAAGAGTAATCGAATTCGATACCCTGACCGATACGGTTAGGGCCCGAACCCAATACAATTACCTTTTTCCTGTCGGAAGGAACAGATTCGTTTTCCTCTTCGAAAGTAGAGTAGTAGTATGGTGTTTTGGCCGGGAACTCTGCAGCGCAGGTATCAACCATTTTATATACCCTGTTTATACCTAAAGCTTTACGGCGATCGTAAACTTCATCTTCAGTAACATTGCCTAATAACCAGGCGATCTGGATATCAGAGAAGCCTTTTTGTTTAAGTGTTACGAAGAAATCTTGAGGGATATTGTTTAGTGAATATCTTTTTAGTTCAGTTTCAAGCAATACAAGCTCTTGGATCTGATTTAAGAACCATTTGTCAATTTTGGTTACCTTACGGATCGACTCCAGAGGTACGCCCATTGCCATGGCATCTTTTATTAAGAACAAACGGTTCCATGAAGCGTGCTCCAAACCGTCCATAATTTCTTCAATATTGCGAACCTGTCTGCCATCTGCACCTAAACCAGCGCGGTTGATCTCTAAACTCTGACAAGCTTTTTGTAATGCTTCGATAAAAGTACGGCCGATTGCCATTACCTCACCAACTGATTTCATCTGCAGGCCAAGCTCTTTGTTAGCGCCTTTAAATTTATCGAAGTTCCAGCGGGGTATTTTAACAATTACGTAATCTAAAGTAGGTTCGAAATATGCTGAAGTGGTTTTGGTAATCTGGTTTTCAATTTCATCCAGGTTGTAACCGATTGCCAGTTTTGCTGCAATTTTTGCAATTGGATAACCAGTTGCTTTACTTGCCAAAGCTGATGAACGTGATACACGTGGGTTGATTTCGATGGCGATAATTTCATCGTTTGCCGGGTTAACCGAAAACTGAACGTTACAGCCGCCGGCGAAGTTGCCGATTGCACGCATCATTTTGATTGCCTGGTTACGCATATCCTGGTAACAACGATCTGATAAGGTCATTGCCGGGGCAACAGTGATAGAATCTCCTGTGTGGATACCCATCGGATCGAAGTTCTCGATCGAACAGATAATGATTACGTTATCGTTGCTGTCTCTTAACAACTCTAACTCATATTCTTTCCAGCCTAAAACAGCTTTCTCTACTAATACTTCATGTGTTGGCGAAGCTTCTAAACCACGTTTTAAAGCGGCATCGAACTCTTCTTTTTTGTGTACGAAACCACCACCAGAACCACCTAAGGTGTATGATGGACGGATTACCAATGGGTAACCGATTTCTTGTGCTGCTTCTTTACCTTCTAAAAAGGAGTTGGCAATTCTCGATTCTGCAACGCCTACACCAATATCAACCATTAACTGGCGGAAAGCTTCGCGGTTCTCTGTTTTTTCGATTGCCGCAACATCTACACCAACTACCTTTACACCATATTTTTCCCAAACACCACGTTCTTCGGCTTCTTTACAAAGGTTTAATGCAGTTTGGCCGCCCATGGTAGGGAGTACCGCATCAATTCTAGGTAAATCTGCAGAGTCGATGTGCTCTTGTAAAATAACCTCTATTGAATCAACAGTTAACGGGCGCAAATAAACATGGTCGCCGATAACCTTATCCGTCATAATTGTAGCCGGATTGGAGTTGATAATGGAAACGGTAATCCCTTCTTCTTTTAAAGAAAGAGCCGCTTGCGAACCCGAGTAATCAAATTCACAGGCTTGGCCAATAATAATTGGTCCAGATCCGATAATCAGTACTGAGCGTATGGAAGTGTCTTTAGGCATGATAAAGCTTAAACAATAATTAAAATTCTAAAGTATTGGTTCTTTTGAAACCCTGAAAGCAACGAGATTTTGTGCTTGTAAGAAGAAAAATCCCAACTGTTCTGTCGGGATGCAAAGATACATCTTTAGCGTGATTTTAAGACGTTTTTTTTAAAATAAAAAAGAGCACTATTTAAGTGCTCTTTTTAGATTTTTCTTTTGCGAAATGAATTATTGCTGTAATTTAATTTCGCCTAAATCTGTAGTGGCGCTATCTTTTACGGCAACCTTTTCTATTATAGCATCTTTGTATGGTGCATTGGCTTTTACCACAACGGTATAAACGCCTTCTTTAAGGTTAGTAAAAGTGAAAACACCTTGGCTAATCTGCGCTTTTAACGTGTCTGTCGCCGCTACAAGCGAAACCGCAGAAGCCGCATCACCCGGTGTAATTTTTCCTATTATTCCACCCAATTTAACATTTGTAAAGGCAATCGAACCTAAAGCAAATACAATTAGAAGAGATAATACAACACATAACTTTTTCATGGTATAACGTTTTAGTTGTTGATGTCTTAAATAAATAACACCATTTAGTACAAATAGTTTTAAATAATGAACACTAATTTTCGGATTGTACTATAAATTATACACGGGTGTCAAAATCAAATGTACGGTTTTGTTGTAAATGTTAATTAGTGTTAAAAGAATTTGGTAAAAGTGGCGCTACAGGTCAGAATTAAGTCACGAAGTTGTGATGATCGAAATATTGGCAATAATGTTGTAATAAGCAGAACGTATATGCGTTTTGTATATACTTTAGACAATGATCTAAAGCTTCCTCCGCGGATTAGTTACCCGCCATGAGGATTTCTTCATAAATAGTTTGTTTGGTTTATTATCCGGTTAGAGGAGCCCTCCTCAACCGGATTTTTTCTTTTAAGGCTTTTTCTTTTACATTTGACCGTATTCAGAAAATATATCGTGAATAAAAATATCAAAAAGATCGCTATTGTTGGCCCGGAAAGTACGGGAAAATCTACTATATCTCAATTGCTGGCAAAATATTATAAAGTTTCATGGGTGCCAGAATATGCCCGTTATTACTGTGAAAACCTTGTTGCCGATTATACCCTGCAAGATGAAGTGAACATGTATTATGGGCAGGTAGCTTTAGAGGATGCTATTTTAGTAACTACCGAAAGCGATTTTATTATTTGTGATACGACTTTTATTACGGTAAAGATCTGGAGTGATGAAGTATTAGGTGAAACACCGCAGCCAGTGCTGGATGCACTGCCTAAGCGACCATACGACCTGTATCTGTTAATGGACATCGATTTGCCCTGGCAAGATGATCCGCTGCGCGATTTCCCCGATAAGCGCGAATATTTTATGCAGGTTTGGCATAAAGAACTGAAAGCACTAAACGCGAATTATAAGGTAATTGGTGGATTGGGTGATGAAAGGTTCGAAAATGCAATTAAGGCCGTAAACGATTTTCTTGGTGTATAAGAAAATAGATGTTTCTTGACTAAATTCATGACTTTTTAGAAATCGCTAAAAGCTCAGCGCCACTTATTTTCAATTAATAATAAAATGTTTTTCTTTTTAGGAAATGAGGGGCAGCATTTCATAGGTGCTGCAGTCGGGTTTAGTTAACAGCGGTTTGCTTCAAGGTACCAAACTTTGTTAAATAAACCCGATTGTCGGGAAGAGCTTCCGATCCTTCATCGGAACTCGTACCAAAAGCGGGACTGAAATTGCCAAAAGCTCGGAACCACTCATTTCCCATTAATAATAAAATGGTTTTTTTGGGAAATGAAAGGTTAGTATTTCATAGGTGCTGTAGCCCCGCCATTCGCTAATTCCGATGAAGGATCGGAACCGCTGCTGTCGGGTTTATTGAACAGGGGGTTGCTACCGTGGTGCTTAAAATATGAAACGTTCCTACGGAACGATAAAATAAAACATTTTTTTTCCACCTAGGAGTCGTCCCGATGGGACGGGAAAGGTAAAATAATCGCAGGCCGTCCCATCGGGACGCTTGCCGGGTAGCCAATTGTATAATTGGCGTTTTCGTTCTGTAGGAACGTTTGGTGATCATCCACTAATATTTATACCTGCCTGGCCATTTAAACCCGATCAAACCGGGATGCTGCCGATTTAAGCACTATTTTGCTTTTTATGGTGTGCTTGCTTGTTTCACAGGTTTCGTCTGCAGCGGGACTGAAGATGCCAAGCACACAGAACCTTTCATTTTTTAAACCTAAACCCCGCCAAATTCGTTAAATAACACTATAGAGTTGTCATTTTTTGCTCAATTACCCTGCAATACATCAAAAAAAGCACTTATTGTTAAATATTTTCTACATTTGCACCATCATTAGGGGTGCCTTGTTTAAATAAACACAAAAACAGGCTGAGATCATACCCATTTTGAGGTGAAAGGTAGAAGGTAAAAAGGTAGAGGGGGTAATGCCATCAACCTTAAAACCCTCCAGCCATCAACCTCGAATGCACCTGATCCGGGTAATGCCGGCGTAGGGATTGGAGTTATGGAAGTTTAACTGAAAATCGGCAATGCCCCTTTTCCGATGGGTTTAACTAAAAACAATAAAATTGAAAAATTTACTTTTTGCAGCGCTTGTTGCAGTGTTACCTTTCTTTGTATCGGCACAGATTACTGTTACCGGTAAAGTAACAGATCAAAACCAGCAGCCACTTCCCGGCGCTACGGTTAAATTAAGAAACCAGAAAACGGCAGTAGTGAGCGATGCCTCTGGGAATTATAGCATCACTAACCTGGTTAACGGAAAATACACGATTGTGGTGAGTTATGTAGGCTATAAAACAATCGAAAAAGCTGTAGAACTTAAACAGAACAGTACGCTAGATTTTAGCCTCTCGCCTCAAAATTTCCTGGCAGATGAGGTAATTGTTCGTGCAACACGGGCAACAGAAAAATCGGCTACTACATACAAGAACATCAGCAAGGAAGAAATCCAACAGAATAACTTCGGACAAGATCTGCCTTTCATTCTGCAGAACACACCGGGAGTTGTAGTTAATTCTGATGCTGGTGCCGGCGTAGGCTACACAGGTATACGTATCCGTGGTAGCGACAATAGCAGGATCAACGTAACGGTTAACGGTATTCCGATCAACGATAGCGAAAGCCAAGGTACGTTTTATGTAAACATGCCCGATTTTGCTTCATCTGTGGATAACATACAGATTCAGCGCGGTGTAGGTACATCAACCAATGGTGCAGGTGCATTCGGTGCGAGTTTGAATATCCAGACAACTGCCAGCGAAATGGAGCCTTATGCCGAAGTAAACAGCACTTACGGCAGTTTCAATACCTGGAAAAATACCGTTAAGGTTGGAACAGGTTTGATTAACAACCGCTTTAGCTTTGATGGCCGTTTATCAAGAATCAGCTCTGATGGTTATGTAGACCGCGGTTCATCATTGCTTAAATCATATTTTCTTTCTGGTGCTTACCATGGAAATAAAGACCTGCTGCGCGTAAATGTTTTTTCAGGGAATGAGAAAACCTATCAATCATGGAACGGTATTCCGCAATCACGTTTAGAAAATGATGTGGCTGGAATGAATGCCTATATTGCCAGAAACGGATTAAGTGCCGAGGATGCTGCAAATCTTTTAAACTCGGGAAGAACTTATAACAGTTTCTTGTACAATAACCAAACGGATAACTATACTCAGAACCATTACCAGTTAATTTATGCCAGACAGCTTTCTGATCAGTTTTCTTTTAACGGCGCTTTACACTATACTAAAGGCGAAGGTTATTATGAAGAATATAGGGCACAGGATGAACTGAAAAATTATGGATTAAATCCGGTTGTTATTCCAGGGGGTACACCGGTTACAAGCACAGACTTGATTCGTCGCCGTTGGTTGGATAACGATTTTTATGGTGTTACCTATGCCTTTAACTACGTGCCTCAAAAGAATTTGAACTTTACTTTGGGCGGTGCGTATAACGAATATAAAGGTGCCCACTTCGGGCAGGTAATCTGGGCACAATACGCTTCAAATGGAAATATAGACAGGCATTATTATGATAACGATGGTTTTAAAACCGATTTTAACGTTTATGGTAAAGTAAACTATAGCCCGGTAGAATCGCTAAGCTTATTTGCCGACCTACAATACCGCCGGGTATATTTCGATGTTGCCGGAACGGAAAACAAACTAAACACTTTGGCGGTTAACGAAACCTTGAATTTCTTTAATCCGAAATTTGGCGCAACCTATTTTATCAATCCACAAAGCAATGTTTATGCCTCGTTCAGTGTAGCCAATAAGGAGCCCAACCGCGATGATTATACAGATGCTGCTGTAGGTGTTGCACCAAAACCTGAGCGTTTGAATGATGTAGAGCTAGGTTACCGTTTTAAAAACGATAAATTTAATGTCGGTGCAAATGCCTATGGTATGTTTTACAAAAATCAATTGGTAGTTACTGGGAAAATAAATGATGTTGGCGGAAATTTTCGTCAGAATGTAGACAGAAGTTACCGTTTAGGGATTGAAGTAGACGGTTCATATACCATCTCTTCTCAATTTGTATTAAACGCCAATGCAGCATTGAGTAGAAACAAAATCAAGGACTTTACCGAATATTATGATGATTATGATAATGGTGGACAAGTAGTAAACAACTACAAATTGACCGATATCTCCTATTCTCCAAATGCTGTTCTTTTTGGGGAACTGGTTTACAAACCTGTTAGTGGTTTTGCTGTAGCCTTACAGAGCAAATATGTAAGTAAACAATACCTGGATAATACGCAGAACAACGATAGAACCATTAACGGTTACTGGGTAAGCAATGCACGTTTGGGTTACGACTTTAAATTTGCAGGCGTTAAAAACATAAACCTGGGTTTATTGGTAAACAATATTTTCGATAAGAAATACGAAAGCAATGGTTATACCTATGGCTACCAGGCAGGTGGAAGCAGGGTAACCGAAAACTTCTTTTACCCACAAGCGGGAAGTAACTTTTTGCTAAGTTTGAATGTGAAATTTTAATCTGTTATTCAGAGTTGACAACTTTCCAGGCAAATCGCCTATTAAAGTTGTCAACCCGAACCATTAATTGTGGCTTACTAAACAAGATCCTATTCAGATGGTCTGTGCGCCATATAGTATGAACCCGAAAAAAAATAAAGCTAAAACAGAATCGTCATTGTGGAATATACTTGCAATGGCGATTTTGTTTATATTGCCCTCCTGATCTTAAATCAAATCACCTTAAAAATCCTGTTCAGCCAGTATGAAATATATAGAGAGGCTTCATTACATTACGCACGATATCACACATTTAAGCCATATCGAACAGGCACAACAGGCCTGTGAAGCCGGTGCAAAATGGATACAATACCGTTGCCTGAGCAAGAACGACGAAGAACTCTTAAAGGATATTAATGCGATAGCCGAAATGTGTGATGATTGGGGTACCACCTTAATCGTTACCGACCATGTTCATTTAAATGGAAAGGCCGATATACAGGGGTTTCATATAGAAGATATGAATGCCGATTTTATGGCCCTGCGCAAACTGGTTGGAAATGATATCACCCTTGGAGGATCGACAAATACAGTAGGAAATTTAATCAGACTTGCCCGGGAAGGAGCCGATTATGCTGGCTACGGTCCATTCGCAGAAACTGAAACCAAACCCAATAATTATACGCTTTTAGGTATCGAGGGCTACCTACAAGTAATAAAAGAATTGAAGGCTCAGTCCATCAATATTCCGGTGTTGGCTGTGGGCGGGATAAAAACCTACGATGTAGAAGCTTTAATGCAAACCGGTATTTATGGCATAGCCGTATCCGGAGCCATTAATTTTGCGGATGATTTTATTGAAGCCTATCAAGATTTTTACACATTAGTTAAAGAAAGCGCTGTTAATTAACGTTTTATAATTTGAAGCACACGAGATAATTTTTAGTTTTGGATAAACCCAGCTAAATATGTCTGAAAACGCTCTCCAAACCAATGCTCCCTGGAACATTTATAAAAAAATCTCATTCAGGTTCTTTTTTCTCCTCTTGTCTCTTTTCATCATCCTGAATAACAATGGGGCATTTCCATTTTTCTACTATGTAATTAAGTATCCAACATTGGTGTTGCATGACTTGATTCCCTGGTTTTCTCAGCATATCCTTCATTATAATTACGACTTTAAAATTTACACCAACGGTAGCGGTGATACTTCTTACGATTGGGTATTACTGGCTTTTATGTTTTTGATATCCTTTGTTGGCTGCATCATCTGGTCGATATTTGACCGGAAGCGCAAAAGCTACAATACTGCTTATTACTGGCTCATCGTTCTGGTTCGCTTTTATCTTGCTTTTACACTTGTAATGTATGGCGCGATAAAAGTAATCAAACTACAGTTTCCAGACCCATCCTTAAACCGCTTGCTCCAACCCTTTGGTGATGCCTCTCCGATGGGACTCGCCTGGACATTTCTCGGGTTTTCTAAAGGTTACAATGTTTTTATGGGCTTTATTGAAGTCTCTGCTATTTTATTGTTATTCCGCAGAACAGTAATTATTGGTGCGTTTTTATCGCTGGCGGCTACTGTACATGTAATGGCGATGAACTACTTTTTCGATGTTCCGGTAAAACAACTTTCAACAGCTTTGGTTGTAATGTGTCTGTTTATTTTAGCGCCGCACTTTTTAAAGTTATACCGGTTCTTTGTGAGGTATGAAAGTCAGCAGCTCGAAAAAATGCACCGCCCCCATTATAAAAAGCGATGGCATTTTATCCTTGCTTATACGGGCAAGTATCTGGTTATCGCCGCCTCTATGCTTTTTTTGTTGTATACGCTGATTGCGCAGCGCAAAACCTATGGGAGCAATGCTCCTAAACCATTTATGTATGGCATTTATAATGTAGAAAACATGAGCTTTAAAGGTAAAACGCTGGCTCCGCTAACCACTGATAGCATGCGATGGAAGCAGATGATCATCAGTTATGCTGGTTATGCCCGTGTAAAAACCATGAACGATAGTACATTTAATTTCTCAACAGTTTTTAATACCAAAAAGAAAGAACTGGTATTGAATTCGCAAGACAGGGAATTAGCTCAATATATTTTAACCTATAGTATTATCGGTAAAGACAAATTGCTTATTTCTGGCCTGAAAGGGAAAGATTCAATATCAGTAAGTTTTAAACGGAAAGATTTGAGCGATTTCAGACTCATGAACAGGGGCTTCCATTGGGTGAGTGAATATCCATACAATCGTTAATCATTTTTACCCTTAACTGATGCTTGCTATACCGTACTTAAGGTGAAATTTCTATATTCGCAGTATGTCTTCACACCATATTGTAAAAGAAAAACAAGAGCCGGCTTTATACATCGATGAGCTTGGGAATTTTAACGAAGAGCTTTTGGGCCAACTGCTCGAATGGAGCCCTACGCTTTTGGTTAACGGAGAAAATTATGATAAAGTTTTTTCTTTAGGCTTAAAGGTTGATGTGCTGGTAAATGGGAACGGACAGGAAACACAAGAGGATACAAAAGTTATTCAAGGCCCTGTTGACGCTTTAATGGTGGCTATTAATTATTTGTACGAAGAGAAATACCCTGCGGTAAATGTAATTGCGAAGAAATTTGATCTGGAGAAGTTTGCCGGATTTGAAGACAAAATTAATTTGGTGGTATTTACCGAAAGGGCAAAACATTATGCAATAAAATCAGGTTTTTCTGTTTGGAAACCTGCAGGAAGTGAATTCCTGATCCATGGCAACCGATATATAGAAGTAACCAACCTGGTGCAGAATGAAGAAGAAATTTTTACTGTAGTTAAAGATGGCTTTGTAGAATTTACCTTTTCAGGACAACCAATTTTTATTAGCGAACCAATATGATTACCCTCAGAAAAGCAAAAGAAGAAGATATAGAAATCATCAGGGATATTGCCGTGGCAACCTGGCCATCAACCTACCTCGATATTATCGGGCAGGCACAGATTGATTACATGTTGGATAAAATGTACAACAAAGGGGAACTCCTAAAGCAATTTATGGAAGGGCATATTTTCCTGATTGCAGAGGAAGGCGAAAATCAGTTCGGTTTTGCAGGATATTCTATTATTGGACATGAAGAGCGTATTTACAAACTGCACAAGCTTTATGTGCTGCCATCTGCACATGGTAAAGGTGTTGGGAAAATCTTAATTAACGAGGTTTTTAACCAGGTAAAAGATGCAGGGGGAAGTGCTTTACAATTGAATGTGAACAAACATAATAAAGCCAAAGATTTTTACCTAAAAGGAGGTTTTACGATTAAAGAATCGGTAAAACTTGATATAGGCGAAGGTTACTTTATGGATGATTATGTAATGGAATATAAATTTTAATTTTTGTAATGATTTGGTCTGTGGGGACACAGATCAAGGGCGAGATATAGTCGGATCGTCATTTCGACTGAAGCGCAGTCCCGAAGCTTCGGGAGAGAAATCTTTTAACATAGTCCAAAGATTTCTCCACTACGGTCGAAATGACGATAAATCACACCCTAATTTTTCATCCTACCTTGTTCTGCTTCGGTACCCGTTGCACGGCGGCGCGCTGGTTTAATTTCGTTTTTACCAAAACGATAGGTAAAACTGATTCTACCAATTTGGGTTTCATTTTTTTGATGTACTGAGTAAGTTAAACCTGGATAGGCGCTTGATAAATTGTTTTCAGATATATTAAATACATCAGATAAGGCCAGTTTTAAACTTGCTTTTTTGTTGAAGAGTGATTTGCTTAAACCAGCGTCAACATAATAACGGGCTTTTAAACTTAAGGTACCGTAATCAAGCGGCGATTCGTAGCTGCCGTTTATCTCTGCAGTAAAACCATCCATAATGGTAAAGGTTTGCTGCGATTTAAATTGGAAAGAGGTTTTTCCGGTTTTTAAAGCGCTCCCGGCCAAATCCGGCGATTTGAAACTGAGGTAAAAAACATTTAAGTTATTATTGGTCTGCCACCATTTTGTAATCTGAACAGGTACGTTTAAATTGGCGTTGTAGCTAATGTTGGTGGCAATATTTGCATTGGTCTGATATAAAGATTGATTCGCTGCGTCGGGTAAAATTACCTCTGCAATTACATCGTTAATTCTGCTATAGCCAATTGAGAGCATGTATTTTTGCAATAGTGTATAACTAAGTTCAAAATTGTGTGTATACTGCGGATTTAAAAACGGATTTCCTTTACTATAGGTGAATTCATCTAAGTAATAAATAAAGGGATTTAAAGCATCGTAACTTGGACGGTCTATCCTTCTGCTATAAGAAAAGCCCAACTGATTGTTTTTTGAGAGCGTTTGTTGAACAAATAATGTTGGAAAGAAATCCCAATAATTTCGTTCTACAACTGTGTTTTTGGTAATCAGATTTCCTTTCGAATTGGTTTGCTCAACCCTTAAGCCGATCTGTACGCTGGTATTTTTAAACTGTTTGTTTATATTGGTATAAGCCGCATTTACATTTTCATCGTATACGAACTGATTGCTTCGTTTTACATCGTTCTGCCAGGCATTGCTTACCAACTCTTCCGCCTGCAGGTCATTGTCGGTTTTAACCCAGCTGCTTTTAATCCCGGCTTCGAGTTTAACGGTTTTGCTTAACGAGACGTTATAATCGATTTTAAATGCTTTAATATCAATTATCGAAGGCGTGTTGTTCCGGGTATACCTGATCGGGCGGATGCTGTTTCCATTGGGAAACCGATAATCGTTCTCATAATTAGAACCATCGTTTCCTTTGTATTTGGAATAGTCTACATCTGCAGAGATTTCTGAACCCGCGGTATCCAAAACAGATTTATAATTTAAGTTATAAGAAACATTATTGTATTTGTTTGCCTGCAATGAGTTGGTTATCAGGGTAGAATCCACCTGGTTAAAAGATGGGCCAATTAAAGTATTGTTTACCGCAGTTTCATTTCCATGGTTAAAATAGCCATTTACCAGTATACCAATGGTGTTTTTCTTATCGATAAAGTAATCTAAACCTGCTTTAAGGTTATTGTTATATTGTTTTCTTTTGCTTTCACCTACCTGCATAAAGTAAATATCGGGTGTACCATTCGAAATCCGGTCGATAGCGATCAGGTTATCACGCTCAAACTTACCATAGTTGTAGTTACCAAAAAGATTAAGTTTCTGGGTACGGTGGTTCAGGTTTAAACCCGCATTTGCCCTTAGGTTTTTACCATATCCTAAAGATCCGTTTATACTGCCGTTTGTTCCGCCATTTTTGTTTTTCTTCGTTTTAATGTTGATAATGCCCGAGTTGCCAGAGGCATCGTATTTTGAAGAAGGATTGGTAATCAGTTCAATGCTCTCAATCTCCGAGCTCTGCATGTTACGCAGTAGGTTCGCCACATCGGCACTGCTCATATAGGTCTGTTTTCCATCCAGTTGAATTAGCACGCCTTGTTTACCCATCATCGAGATCTTATCATTCTGATCTACCGTTACACCTGGTGCTTTTTGCAAAACTTCCAGCGCAGTAGAACCTGTCATAACCGAACTGTTGGAAACATTCATCACGATCTTATCCATTTTTCTTTCGATTAATGGTTTAGTTACAGCTACATTCACTTCTTTTAAGTTTTGAGTGCTTGCAGTGAGCTGGGCCGTTCCGAAATCTACCTTTTGATTATCTTCTGTTAAAATGATGGTTTTACTTTTAAGCGTTTTGTAACCCATGTTACTGGCTTTATAAAAATAACTCCCCTTACCCGAAACATTAAAATTAAATGCTCCGTTTGGATCAGTAAATGCCGTTTTAACTACGCTCGAATCGGATGCTTTAAAGAGCACAACCGTAACGTAATCTGCAGGTTTTTTGGCTTCATCTAAAATTACCCCACTAATGTTTGGTTTAGGATTTGTTTGCGCAAAACCCGCCGTAACGGTAAAAAGGAAAGTAACGATAAGTAATATTCTGTATAATGTTTTCATTTTTAGGTGTTTATTCTTAAAAAAATAGGCAAAAAGATTTCTATACCGCATGTGCATGCGCTTTCAATTTAATTGCTTGCTTATTTTAAAGTTTAGCCCGGAAACGAAAGGTTTCCGCTTGTTTAGTTATAGGTAAGACGACCGTTTTTTAAAAAGGTTACAGGGAAAGTGAAAAAGTCTGGAGTCTGGTTATTTCCATTGATCATATTCAAATACTGCGCAAAACAATACATCTGCTATTTCAAACGCTACCTTTCCTGTTTTATGGTTTTAGTTTTGCTATTATTGCTACAAGTTTGATGAAAATTAGACTTAACCTTATGAAAAAGACAATCTTCATATTTCTCAGCCTCATTGTTGCGGCATCTACCGTAAATGCACAAAAAGGCATCAACTTTAATCTTATTTATGCTGCTGGCGGGAAAATGCTCATGTGTGTTGACAGCTCAGCTAAAAATGTTGTATACTCACTGGGATTTCCAAACCAACCCTATACATCCTTTAATTATTTACCCGAAGTTAACAATGTAAGTATCTCGATTAATTTTAGAAAGAATATTAGTGTACAACACTATCGGTACACCATTTTAGTAGACAATAAACCAATTGTGCTAAATAAGTCGATCGACATGTCGCAACTGAAAGATACCCATGCAGGAGGGGATGAAGAAATATTCCGTTCTACAACTTTTGGTATCTTCCCTATAAAAGATAAAATCATTACAATAATAACTTATGACATCAAAAAGCCACAGGATGTTTACAAAAATATTTTTTACGGAAAACCAATTCCGAGAGCAAAGATCTTATCTTTTTCAAAGCGTTTCAAAACTGACCAAGGCGTTGATTACAAATGGATCATCAATCCAAAAGACAGAACAAGAATTGCTTTAACCGAAAAGGAAGATGAGCTAACCATTGTTAAGGACATATCAGATATTGATTATCTCTACTACACCACGATAAAAGACAAGCAAACCAATAAAATAATTTTTGAATCCACTATTTGGCGATATGGCGGCATAATAAGTAAAGGACATGAGCCTTTACCTGATATAAATATTGACAAAACTATTTTTAAAAAGTCAGGAGATTATGAAATTATCATTCAGCCGCGAATTAAATGGACTGTTTCGCCAAAGGAAATAGAAAAATATATTACCAGATATACACTTTCAGTCACTTTAGCTGAAGAAAATTATACCAAAAAAGAACTTTTTATTTATACGCTTATTATAGCTTTTGCTATTGGATTAGTATTTCTTATTGTCCTTTACTTCGTCAAAAAAAGAAATAAGAAAAAGATTGTGGAACAGGAGCAGCAAAAAAACACGGCAAAACTTCAACTTAACTCCATCCGTGCGCAATTAAACCCTCATTTTCTATTTAATGCACTCTCTGGCATTCAAAACTTGATGAATAAGAATGAAATAGACAATGCCAATAAATACCTGTCTAAGTTTGCCCGCTTAACCCGTAACGTACTTGATGATAAAGAACTGATTAGTTTATCACAAGAAAAAACTTTACTAGACGATTACCTGCAAATGGAGCAATTGCGGTTTGGCTTTAAGTACGAAATTAACTGTTCCGAAAACTTAGATTTGGATAATATAGAAATACCAAGTATGCTGCTACAACCTTTTGTAGAAAATGCAGTGAAGCACGGCATATCGAAAAAAGCTACCGACGGAAAAATTGTAATCACATTTACCAAGCAAGCAAATGATTTGGTGTTAACTGTTATCGATAATGGAAATGGATTTGACACAGAAAAAAAGAACAATGGTTTAGGTCTTCAATTAAGTAACAGTAGAATAGCACTCTTAAATAGTATTTATAAGGAAAATCGCTTTACTTTAGCTATACAGCCAAGCACAAACGGCAGTAAAATAAGCTTAACATTAACCGATTGGCTATAACATTATAATGAAGGCAATTTTAATAGACGACGAAATTTCCAACTTACAAAACCTGCGGACTTTGTTAGAAAAACACTGTCCGCAGGTAACTATAATGGCAACAGCGCAAAATATTAATGATGCGGTTAATATTATTGAAAAATATTCACCTGATTTGGTATTTCTGGATATTCAAATGGGCAAGCAAACAGGTTTTGATGTATTAAAGCTGCTTCCAACGCGTAATTTCGAAGTTATTTTTGTTACCGCATACGATCAATATGGGATACAAGCAGTAAAATTTGCCGCCTTAGATTATCTTTTAAAACCCGTTGATATTGAAGAATTGATAAAGGCAGTAAATAAAGCCGAACATAAACTGGCAACACAAATACAAAATCTACAGCTTGATTTTTTACTGCAACAATTAAAAAAGCCTGAAACGAATGTTAGCAAGATTGCCCTACAGATGCAAAGCGAAATAAGGTATGTTGCTTTGTCAGAAATTATACGTTGCGAGGCAGACAATACTTATACCCGCTTTTTTCTTTCAAGTAATGAAAAAATTTTGGTTTCCAAATCACTTAAAGAATATGCAGATTTACTGCGCCCCAGCGGATTCTTAAGAACTCACCAAAGCCATTTAGTAAATCCAAAATATGTAAAAAGCTGGCTAAAAGAAGACGGTGGTATTTTACTATTAAGCTCTGGGGAAAAGATACCCGTTTCTAAGCCCAACAAAGACAGTGTAAAACAAGCCTTGCAAAAACTCTAGGAGAATAAAAGCCTTTATTATTAACCAGTTTCAACAGTAAACCTAATTTATAAACAAAAAAGCCACAGACAAACAAGCTTACGCATGCATATCTATGGCCTTTTAATTCCTAAGTAAAAAATCTTTTATTTCACGCCAAGTACATCAACACCTTGTTCGAAAACAACATCAACCGGAATATTCTTTTTGGTTAACCGGTCCAGATCTGTCTGAAGTTCTGTATGAATAACCGCTTTTTCCTTTTGTGCTTTTTCTACCGCAGCTTTGTCGCCGTTACCCTGAAGGGTAAGAATGAATGCGCTTAAATCGTTCATGGCAGTTGCAAATTTTTCGAAGTTTACTTTATAAGTGCCTTTAGCGGTACGCTCAAAAGCACCTTTCTCCTGAAAATAATTAAAGCATTGCATATTGGCTTTTCCATGCGCTTCAGAAACACCGAAGCGAACAGAACGTAAAATACCAGCCATAAATGTGGTGTAATAATCTTTTATGTCACCTTTCAACTCCCCCTTTTTAAGTAAGCCTGTTACCATATACAAGCCTAAAATATCGGCTTTGCCTTCTTCTAACCAGCTATACTGTTCTTTTAATGCCGCACGTACAAAACCTTTTCCGGTAATGGTTTTTTTAATGCCTAGACCATGCGCTACTTCGTGAAACATTACGTTTGCAAAAAAAGCATCAAATTTAATGTATTGTTGCTGATCGGCTTCAATTAATTCTTTTGAAATCGGTACCAGGATCTTATCAAATTTCGCCTGCATAGCATTTTTCAGCTGCGAACGGCGTGTACCTTTTTCCTGTTGAATTTTTTCGTCGTTCGGAAGATTAACGGCAATGGTTTTCGATCCGGCATTACAGTCCCCTGCATAATAAACCACATCATATGCATTTAACTCAGAGTCGGTTCCAGGTGTTTCGGTTTTGTATTTCGCCGCTACCGGCAGGTTTTTCTGTAATTCAGGAAGCATTTTTACATACTTCGCCAAACGCTTGCTCCACTCTTTATCTTTGATTAAAACATAAGCTTCGTAACTGGTACGGGCATTAAACAGTTTATCCTCGTAATTTTCGATCGGGCCGATAATAATGTCCAAACCATTGGTTTTCATATCTAACCAGGCATAATCACTTGCAGTAAAATTATCCGTTACCAAAGCATCGGCCCTTAAGTTTAAATATTTTTTTAAACCGGCATCTTCAGCAATTAAAGCAGCCTGTTTAAGTAAGGAGCTTGCTTTTTGTAATTCTGAAGCAAATAATACATGATAGGGTACAGTTGATAATTTGCCAGTACTGTCTTTTTGAATAACCGAATATGCGCCAAACTTATCAGCAAGGTCCGATTTCTCTATGGCTTCTTTGGTAATACCGTACGGATAAAAGGACGCGCCCTCTGGTTTGGCGCCAACACCTTCAACAAAAGGTTTATCATTATTTAGTCTATCCCAGGGACCATAATTGATGTTAACAAATTCGCGTGTTTTTTCATCTTTAATAGTAGCGAGTAAGCTATCTCTTTGTGGGTAGGCTTGCTTCCAATATAATTGATCCATAATTTCTGCTGCCTGAATTAATAAAGGCAAAATTTTACGGTCGTTAACACTTAACTCGTTTATATTAGTGGTTAATTTTACCCTTTCGTAAATAGGCAGGCGTTGTGCAACATAATTAGTCAGACTATCTTTTTGTACTACTACAGCCTTTTCATCTTTAGATTTATTATTGCCGGTACAAGACGATAAGGCGCCTACAGAAATAGCTACTACCGATAAAAACAGGGTTGATTTGTATAAATTCTTCATATTAAAGTATATGGCTGCTAAATTAGTAAAATTTGAAAGCTTTGTATAAAGTTTGATGCATTGGGTGAAGTTTAAGATAACTTTGTAACTTCAACTTGCTAACCGTTCATACCATGTTATTTTCCAAGTCATCGAAATTATTATCTATTTCCGCTTTTTCTCTTGTCCTTATTTTATCTGCCTGCGGAAGCAGCAAATATGCTGCAACGGAAAAAATCTATAAAGAAAAGGCAAAGGATTTTTCGAAAATAATCAATGCCACGCCACCAGCTGGTCAACTTTACGATTCATTAGGAGCAACAAACCAGGAATGGATTGGTTCTGTAAATTTTGGGATACGTAAACCGAATTTTGTGGTGATCCATCATACGGCGCAAGATAGTTTAGCACAGACCATAAAAACATTTTTCTCCACTAAGGCAGGTACAAGTGCCCATTATGTGATCAGCCGCGATGGTAAAGTAGTGCATATGGTGAATGACTATTTAAGAGCAAACCATGCTGGCGTGAGTAAATGGGGGAAAGATACCGACTTAAACTCTTCATCGATAGGAATTGAACTGGACAACAATGGCTTGACTGACCCATGGCCTGATGCACAGATCAATAGCCTGCTAAAGCTGTTGACCACTTTAAAGAAAACCTATGGCATCCCGACAGCGAATTTTATCGGTCATGCCGATATAGCACCTAAGCGTAAAAATGATCCTAAAAATTTCCCCTGGAAAAAACTGGCAGATAAAGGCTTTGGCTATTGGTATGATGATGTGCTGAAAAACCCTCCGGTAGATTTTAATACCGAAATGGCCTTAAAATATATTGGTTACGATACCAGTAATCTATCTGCAGCAATCACCGCTTTTAAAATCCATTTTATCCAGAGTGATATTACACCAACTTTAACACCAGTAGATATATTGGTACTTTATAATGTTTATACGAAGTATTAAGCGGAATGGTGTTTGGCGGTTAGCGTAATTAAACTCATATCGCGCAATCTTTCTCCTGAACTTGTTTTACTGCGCAGCTTTCCGCTTCACTACAGGACCTTTAAAAGTGAAATTAGCTCTAAAGCTTGAGGATGGAAGAACGAAGCTTAAGGGCAAAACACAAAGCTTTACGCCCGCTGTGGAGCTTCTTTACAAACTTTGTAATTAATGATGGAATGTCATATAACCTCAACTCACTAATGAACGAGTGAACAAATAAAAAAGCACAGACGACACCTCAATCCGTGTTCATCTGTGCCTTATCTGTGGTCAAAAATAGCGAAAACTAATTCGGTTTCTTAAACGTATCCTTAAGTGTTACCGTTCTATTGAAAACCAATTTATCTGCAGTAGAATCTCTATCTAAACAGAAATAACCTTTACGGATAAACTGATAACGGCTTTCAAGATCTGCATCTGCCAGGGCTGGCTCGATATAAACGTTAGGTAACACCGTTAGGCTTTCAGGGTTTAGGTAATCTTTAAAATCTCCTTCCTCAGCATCTGGTGTTTCAGAAGTAAACAAACGGTCGTACAAACGGATTTCGGCAGTTTTGGCATGTGGAGCACTTACCCAATGGATGGTTCCTTTAACATTTATGCCGCTGGTATCATTCCCACTTTTCGATTCAGGGATGTAAGTACAATGAATTTCGGTAACGTTTCCGTTTTCATCTTTCACAAAATCTTCACATTTAACAATGTAGGCAAATTTTAAGCGTACCATTGCACCGGGTGCCAGACGGAACCATTTTTTTGCCGGTACTTCCATAAAATCGTCACGTTCTATCCAAAGTTCGTTGCTGAAAGGGATCACACGCGTGCCACCACCATCTTCGGCCTCTGGATTGTTTTCGCCGATTAAATCTTCTGTTCCTTTTTCGTAATTTGTAATCACCAGTTTAATCGGATCTAAAACCGCCATTACACGGTTTGCCGTTTTATTTAAATCTTCGCGGATACAAAATTCCAATAAACTTAGCTCAATTAAATTTTCGCGTTTGGCAATACCAATACGTTCGCAAAATTCGCGTACACTCTTCGGTGTAAAACCTCTCCTGCGCAAACCACTAATGGTAGGCATGCGCGGATCGTCCCATCCATTTACTAAGTTTTCGTTAACCAGTTGGAGTAACTTACGTTTACTCATTACCGTGCTGGTAAGGTTTAAACGGGCAAATTCATATTGTTTCGAAGGAAAAATCTCTAATTTTTCGATAAACCAATCGTACAGTTCACGGTGCGAAACATATTCTAACGTACAGATAGAGTGCGTGATGTTTTCGATACTATCGCTTTGTCCGTGAGCAAAATCGTACATCGGGTAAATGCACCATTTGTTACCGGTACGGTGATGTTCGGCGTGTTTGATGCGATAGATGATCGGGTCACGCATTAACATATTCGGACTGGCCATGTCGATTTTTGCTCTCAAAATATAAGCACCATCGGCAAATTCGCCATTTTTCATTTTGGTGAAAATGTCTAAATTTTCTTCAATGCTGCGGTTGCGGTATGGGCTATCCTGTCCTGGTTCTGTTGGCGTGCCTTTTAAAGCCGCAATTTCATCTGCAGAACTCTCGTCAACATAAGCCAAACCTTTTTCGATCAGTTTAACGGCAAAACCGTACAGCTCATCAAAATAATCTGAGGCATATAATTCATTTTTCCAGTTAAAACCTAACCATCTGATATCTTCTTGCTGACTGTTTACATATTCTGTTTTTTCGGTTACCGGATTGGTATCGTCAAAACGCAGATTGGTATAGCCGCCGTATTTTTGTGTTAGTCCGAAATTTAAGCATATTGCTTTCGCGTGGCCGATGTGTAAATAACCATTAGGTTCTGGCGGGAAACGCGTAACCAAAGTTTCATACTTACCACTATTTAAGTCGTTCTCAACAATTTCTTCAATAAAGTTCAATGACTTCTCTTCACTCATAAAAACCTGTAAATTAGGAATGCAAATGTAAAAAGATTGAGCGGATTTATACAATGATTATAGGTTTATTAGCCCAGAGTTGATAGTTGATGGCCCAGAACTTCATTATAGTAATATGAAAGAACAAAAATGTTAGTATTATAGGCTAATTCGCTACCGAAAACCGCTACTAAGAACAATGAGCCATCGGCCATTATCTGCTTTTTTCCTATTTCTCAATTACCTAATAAAATCGATACATTTACGTCAACTTAATATTCATTTATGAGCAAAGCATTAAATCGGCCAATCCGTGTTTTAGTGGCTAAAGTTGGGTTAGATGGCCATGACAGAGGGGCCAAAGTAATTGCAACTTCCTTACGGGATGCAGGCATGGAAGTAATTTATACCGGCCTGCGCCAAACACCAGAAATGGTGGTAAATACAGCGCTTCAGGAGGATGTTGATGCCATCGGGATTTCTATTCTATCGGGCGCACACATGACGGTTTTTCCAAAGATTATTCATTTTATGAAAGAAAAACAATTAGATGATGTGTTGTTAACAGGCGGAGGGATTATTCCGGAAGCAGATCGGTTAAGACTGGCAGAGATGGGTGTTGGAGAGCTATTTCCTCCAGGTACAACGATGGCAAGTATTGTAGAATATATTCAGAATTGGGTTACAGAAAACAGAAATTTTTAAGCTATGACATACCAGAATTTAATCTCAGAGATAAAAGAAAACATTTTATACGTTACGATTAACCGTGAAAAAGCGCTGAATGCTTTAAACAAAGATACTTTGGCTGAACTGGCAGATGTAATTGCTTTTGCAGGCAAAACCGATGAAGTAAGAGGCGTTATTTTAACTGGAGCAGGCGAAAAAGCCTTTGTTGCAGGGGCTGATATTAAAGAGTTTTCTGATTATAGTGGTAAACAGGGAGAAGATTTAGCAAAACGTGGTCATGATCTGGTTTTTAATGCCATTGAAAATTCTTCAAAGCCATTTATTGCAGCAATTAATGGATTTGCTTTGGGCGGAGGACTGGAGCTGGCCATGGCCTGCCATATACGCATCGCATCAGATCATGCAAAATTAGGTTTGCCTGAAGTTACTTTAGGCTTAATTCCTGGTTATGGCGGTACCCAGCGCCTTACACAGTTGGTTGGAAAAGGTAAAGCAATAGAAATGATTACTACTGCAAATATGATTACGGCTTCGGATGCAGAAAAAATAGGTCTTGTAAATTATGTTGTTCCACAGTCTGATCTAATTAGCAAGGCTGAAGAGCTGCTGAATGTTATTAAGCAACGCGCACCGCTGGCTATTTCGGCAGCAATAAAATCTGTAATTGCAGCTGTAAATAACAGCAATGGCTACGCTATTGAAATTGAAGAATTTGGTAAATGTTTCGAAACTGCCGATTTTAAAGAAGGCGTAACTGCATTCGTTGAAAAGAGAAAAGCAAATTTTTCTGGAAAATAGCATATATGTGTAGTATTAATTTGATGTTTGGTGTAACGAAAGTGTTGCAAAAATTTTTCAATGCAATTTTTTTTGAGTAATTATGTTAATTAATTATTAACCCTAATGTGCTTACCACCTATGGGTTTTTATAATAACAACGCTACTCATGAAAAAGATACTCATTGTTGACGATGAAATTAGCATCGGTTTATTGCTCTGCAAATTTTTAACTAAAAATGGATTTGAAGTTTCGAATGTAACAACTGGTAGAACGGTTTTACAAATTCTTGAAAAAGAGAAATTCGATTTGGTATTATGCGATTATCGTTTGGATGATACAGATGGGAAAGAGATTTTAATCCACATTAAGGAAAACTATCCGGCCACTGGTGTGATTATTATTACAGGTTATTCGGATATTAAGCTTGCCGTAGAATTGATAAAACTAGGGGCTTACGATTATATTGTTAAACCGCTCTACCCCGATGAAATTTTAAATACCATAAATAAAGCCCTTAAAATGCAAGAGGCTTTAAAATCACCTAAAAATTTTGAACGCGCTGATAGTAATGTTATTTCCGATTTTCTAAATGGTCCGGAATGTATAAATGGGAAGAGCGATGCTTCAGCGCTTTTGCTGAAACAAATCCAACTCATAGCAGGAACAGCGTACACGGTCATTTTAACAGGGCAAAGTGGAACAGGGAAAGAATGTGTTGCTAAAACCATTCACCAAAATAGTTCGCGTAGCAAAGAACCTTTCATCGCCATGGATTGTGGTTCTTTAACGAAAGAATTAGCCGCCAGTGAATTTTTTGGGCACGAGAAAGGGGCATTTACCGGAGCAACCTTCACTAAAATTGGTCACTTTGAGCAAGCTAATGGCGGTACGCTATTTCTTGATGAGATCGGTAATTTATCGTATGAGATCCAGGCAACTTTACTCAGGGCAGTTCAGGAGAGGAAAATAAAGCGGATCGGAAGTACAAAAGAGATTGATCTGGATGTGCGGCTTATTGTAGCTACAAATGAAAATTTAGTAGAAGGGATTCAAAAAGGTACATTCAGGGAAGATTTATATCACCGCTTTAATGAATTTTCCATACACGTTCCATCATTGAAACATCGGGATAATGATATCCTTATCTTCGCTGAGCATTTTCTGGCCACAGTAAACAAAGAACTGAATAAAAAGATTAAAGGCTTTTCTGATGAAGCGATAAAATGTTTATTAGCATACAATTGGCCAGGTAATGTACGTGAGCTGAAGAATGTTATCAGGCGGATTGCTTTATTAACCGATGGTGATTGGGTAGAAACGCATGTTTTACCATTGGAGCTTAGAATGACTGATTATTCTAAGATACAGCACGGAAAAAAAGCGCTTCTTTTGCCGCTAAAATTAAATGATGATAAATCGCTTAATTTGCGGAATGCTGCTAAAGAAGCCGAATATAGTGCTATTTTAGAAGTGCTAAGAGCGGTTAATTTTAACAAAACCAAGGCGGCAAAAATATTAAATATCGATAGAAAAACACTTTACAATAAAATCAAATTTATTGAGGTTGATGATGGAGCATAAATTTTAAATCGAGGAAAACAAAATCAGCCATTTTAGCATTTAAAGAATAGCCTTATTATCTAAATATGTCAGTATTCTCTTATAAGCAACGCAATAACATTAACCTGGTGATTATTATTGCGCTTGGGGTGTTAATTGCGTATTCCTTGCAAAGTATTTTTAGCGCTATTTTGAGTACTTTGGTGCTTTACACGATAATGCGGCCTGCCTATATCCATTTGGCAGAAAATAAGGGATGGAATAAAAGAGTAACGGCTATTTTTCTTATCACCATCAGTATCATACTCATTGTAATGCCTTTTTATGCATTAAGTAGTATGGTTATCAGTAAAATTTCTGAATTAAGGAACAACGAAGTGTTTTTCAGGAATCTATTGGTTAAATTACAGCATCTTATTCCGGTTAAAATTAATCAGGATCTTATCCAGGAAGGATTAAACCGCTTAGGGAATTGGGCCACTCAGCTTTTCCCATCCTTAATATCGAGTGCAGTAAATATTATATTAAGTTTATTGGTGATGTACTTTTTACTCTACTTTATGTTAATAGAGCGAAGAAAATTCGAATTTTCATTGATTAAATATGCACCTTTCAGAGAACAGAATGCACTTCGTTTTGGTGATGAAATGCGAAATACAACTTATGCAAATGTATTAGGGCAAGGGCTGATCTGCCTCGTTCAAGGTTCGCTTTTGAGTCTTTCTTTTTATGTTTTGGGCTATAAAGACCCTGTATTTTGGGGGATTATTACAGCATTTATTTCTTTTGTGCCCGTTTTGGGCCCACCGGTAGTTTTTGTTCCGGCTGCGATTTTGCAGATTGCAAACGGGAATAATTTTGCTGGCTGGGCCATGCTTATTTTTGGTTTTGTAGTTATCATCAATATCGATAATGTGCTCAGGTTTATCATTGCAAAAAAAGTTGGCAATATTCACCCCATAATTACAGTAATTGGCGTAATTATTGGTATTCCTTTATTTGGAATATTGGGCCTCGTTTTTGGCCCGCTACTGTTATCTTATTTTATATTGCTCGTTAAGATTTACGAAACCAGTACGCTTGCATCAGAAAGATTGGAAAGAATTAAAACAAATAATGAGCATACGGAGTTATAAATATAGCTTAACAATAAATAATGTAGTAGTTTTATATTGTACATAATTGTTAAACCCTTAAATACATTAATTATGAATGATAACTCAAAAGTTGTAGTTGCGCTTTTAGCAGGATTAGCTGCTGGTGCGGCTCTAGGAATTTTATTCGCACCAGATAAAGGTGATGAAACCCGCGATAAATTAAGCCAGTCTCTAAAAGACCTCGGCGATTCTATCAAAGATAAAGCTGCTGATGAAATTAACAACCTTGCCAGCTTAAAGGATAAAGTGGTAAGCTCGATCAAAACAAAATTAAGAAGCGTAGAAGAAGAATACAGTGACGACGTAGAACACGCGTAATAAATAAATATTGCATAGCCGGGCAAAGCCCGGTTAAATATCAATCTGAATTATGCAGGAAAATAAAGATAAAAGCATTGAAGATCTTGTAGAGGATGCCAAGGGGTTTTTAGAGGCCAGGGTTGAGTATACAAGACTTTACCTGGTAGAAAAAGTCTCTAAAGTTTTTGCCGATTTAGTAACCAGTACGGTAGTTATTGTTTGTTTTATATTGGCCTTTTTATTTGGCTCGGTAACTTTGGCGCTTTATCTGTCTGAGCTTTTGGGTAGCTATGCCGGAGGCTTTGGTTGCGTTTCCTTGTTCTATATTCTATTGGCACTGGGTGTTTATTTAACTAAAGATAAGTATATCGAAAAGGCAATTATTAATGTAGCCATTAGAAGGTACTTTGATAAGCTTGCAGATAAGGAGGAAGATGAAAAGGTATAAAGATATCCGTAACCTAGAAGACCTGCAGGCTAGAAAATTAGAACTTAAGGTTGAGTACACCCTTAAGCAGAGTATGCTTAAATCGGATACGAAAGCTTATTTTAAACAATTTACCTTAGGCGCGCTGATAAAGCGGTATGCTACGCCAAGTAACCTGTTTAAAGCCGATGAAAAATTAAATATTAGTGGAACCGCCATGTCGTTGCTTTTGCCGATGTTTATGAATAAAACCCTATTTAGAGGCGCTGGTTTTTTAACTAAAGCCGCTGTAGGTCTGGTTTCAGGAAAAATTGGTAAATCGCTTGATGCGGAACATTTGTCGGCAATTTTTAATTCTGTGAAAAGCTGGTTGGGTAAAAAGAAAGAGAAAAAAGACAAGAAATTTGTAGACTACGGCATCCCGCCTGATAGTGAAACGTATTAGTTCAATGGTTCATCAGTCATTTGTTCATTAGTGTGCAATTGCCGAAATGATATTAAATCGAAAGCCTCAGGATTCTAAATTCTGAGGCTTTCTTGATTAAAAACTCAGCCGTTGTAAGCCTTGTTTTATGACCATGCTATTTCTGCTCCCAGCCCAATGAACCAATGACCAGTGAACTAATGAACCTATAAATCTGTTTTAATCTTTAATTCTTTCAATTGCTTCTCGTCAATAGTGCTCGGGCTATCAATCATTACATCTCTGCCTGAGTTATTTTTAGGGAAAGCAATCACATCACGGATTGAATCCAAACCTGCGAAAATTGAGGTTAAGCGATCGAAACCAAAGGCAATACCGCCATGTGGAGGCGCACCAAACTCGAAAGCATCCATTAAGAAACCAAATTGTTTTTGTGCTTCTTCTGCACTAAAACCTAAATGTTTAAACATTAAAGCCTGTAATGCTCTATCATGAATACGGATCGATCCGCCACCAACTTCAGTTCCGTTGATTACCATATCGTAAGCATTGGCGCGTACGTTTTTAGGATCGGTATCCAATAAGGCAATATCTTCTGGTTTAGGCGAAGTGAAGGGGTGGTGCATGGCATGGTAACGCGCTGTTTCCTCATCCCACTCTAACAGCGGAAAATCCAATACCCATAGGGCAGAGAAGGTGTTTTTATCGCGTAAACCTAAGCGGTTGCCCATTTCTAAACGGAGCTCATTTAACTGTTTACGTACTTTATCTGTTGAACCAGCTAAAATCAATAATAAATCGCCTTTTTCTGATTCAAAAACCTCACTCCATTGTTTAAGGTCTTCTTCGTTGAAGAATTTATCTACTGAAGATTTAATGGTTCCATCTTCGTTATGACGCGCATAAATCAAACCTGTAGCACCAATCTGCGGACGTTTGATAAAATCTGTTAATTCATCTAACTGCTTACGTGTATAATTTGCAGCGCCTTTTGCATTGATACCTACTACCAATTCTGCATTATCAAAAACCGGGAAGCCCTTACCTTTTGCCAAGTGGTTAAGCTCCACAAACTGCATCGCAAAACGGGTATCAGGTTTATCAGAACCGTATAAACGCATCGCATCTGCATATTGCATACGCGGTACTTCCGGTAAGTCGTAATTGCGTACTTCTTTAAACAAAGTACGGATCAGCCCCTCGAAAGTATTTAATATATCTTCTTGTTCGATGAAAGACATTTCGCAATCAATCTGGGTAAACTCAGGCTGACGGTCGGCTCTTAAATCTTCATCTCTAAAACATTTTACAATCTGGAAATAACGGTCGAAACCCGAAACCATCAACAATTGTTTGAAGGTTTGCGGCGATTGAGGCAAAGCATAAAACTCGCCTTCATTCATGCGGCTAGGCACCACGAAATCTCTTGCACCTTCTGGTGTAGATTTAATTAGAACAGGTGTTTCTACCTCGATAAAATCTAAAGCATCTAAATAACGGCGAACCGATTGTGCCATTTTATGGCGCAAAACCAGGTTATTACGAACCGGGTTACGGCGTAAATCTAAATAACGGTATTTCATGCGCAACTCGTCACCACCATCCGTTTCATCATCAATCATGAATGGAGGTAATTTTGCAGCATTTAAAATCTCTAATGCAGAAATTTTAATCTCTACATCACCGGTTGCCATTTTTGGATTTTTATTGCTTCTTTCTACAACGGTACCGATTGCTTTAATTACAAATTCGCGGCCTAATGAACGTGCTGCTTCGCAAAGTTCACGATTATCGTCCATGTTAAAAACCAACTGAGTAATACCATGACGATCGCGGATGTCGATAAAAGTCATACCGCCTAAATCTCTTGATTTTTGTACCCAACCACATAGCGTAACACTTTCGCCTAAGTTATTTAGGTTTAATGCACCACAAGTTACTGTTCTTAACATATATTGTAATCTAAATTGAGCGGCAAAAATACCGATTTTGTTTTAAAGTTAATGCTATAACTAAAGGTTTTTGAAGCAGGTTTTTTAAGCAATCAAAAGTTTGCATTTTGAAAACTTTTTTTCCAAGTTTAATATGAGAAGGATGTCCTTTAGATACGTCACACTGAATTTATTTCAGGGTCTTTTTGCGGGAAAGATGCTGAAATAAATTCAGCATTACGATCGCATTAGCCAAACTAATATTCTTTACCGTATTTAAATTAGGCTTTTGATTTTAACCTGCTCAGTGTTTCTTGAGAAATATTCAAATAAGAGGCAACCATTTTGTTCGGCATACGCATGACCACACCTGGATTTTGCGCAAGCAGCTGGCGGTAACGCTCTGTGGCATCAAGCGTAATAAACGACATCAAACGATTGGTATTGGTTACGTAAGCATACTCCAGATAATGGCGGTAAAGTTTCTCCCACTGGGGGATGATTTTAAGCAGGTGATAGAAGTCCTTTTGCGAAATGTAATACAGGTCGGTATCTTCTATGGCCTGCACAAACTCCTTCGAAATTTCATTGGTAATAAAACTGACCAAAGCCGTGGCAAACTGCTTTTCGAAAGCAAAATGCCTGGTGGCTTCTGTACCTCCTTCTGTTAGAAAAAAAATCCGCAAGCAGCCTTTGTCAACAAAATAAATCCGTTGACTCGTTTCGCCAGGGCTGATCATGATTTCGTTTTTCTTTACCCGCATCGCCTTGAAAAAAGACAATACCTGTTCCAGATCCTCATCACTGATGATAATTTTTTCTCTGATATAACTGGAAAGCTGTTCGTGCATTTAATTTAGTCTTAACCAAATGTAACGATGTTTAGGCTTTAGAAGTGATCTTTTCGGCCAGTTTTCGTGCATTTGGAATAATGATAAAGGCCGCAAAATAAGCAACAGGTAACATAATACTCCATGCTTTTAAGAATTTGATAAACCAATCTTCACCAAAACCATAGTTGCGCATTAAACCCACAAAGGCCATAATTAATGTCATAGGGATAACCACGAAAAGTGTGTTGATGTATTTGAAATGTTCTTTTTTCATTTTTTGATCTGTTTAATTTATAATGTTGCAAAGGTGCATCCATTAAGAATCTTAAACTTTGATGTAGGTCAAAAAAGGAAGAGACTAATATTTAAAGGTCGTAATGCTTATTTTGGTTAAATAAGATTTTGAATGTCAGTCTGAGGCTTAATTTTATTGCATAAAATTAATATAAATGACATTTAATTATTGGTCATGTACAATATGTAATTCCCCTCTTTCAGAGGGGTGTCCGCAGGACGGGGTGTTTTTATTAGTCCTAGCCGGACAGGCTTCTTTCTTTTTGGTGTCAAAAAGAAACAAAAAACACCGGCTGAAAATTTTTCTTTCGAAGCGAGTAGGTTGGCTTGGGCGGTGCAGCCCGAAAAATTTGTTAGGCCGGATTTAAGTAGAACGGGGATACGGTGCTACGGCCTAGCTGGACGGAAATATGCAATCGACATAAATCGCTCCTATTTAAATAGTTACAGAATAAAATCAACGGTAGCCTGTCGAGAACCGTATTTTAAATATTGATCAATTACTTGCCCATTTCAATCAAAAGGCGGGCTATTCTTTTTAGTCTCATGTTATTTGAAATTGATGCGTATCATCTAAGCAGCTTTCGGCGTAATCGATAATCTCTTGTTCTGCCAAACTCTTTAATTCATCGTTTATAGGTTTGTAATTTAGGCTGGGCGGGATATCGATTACGAAATAGCCATCCTTAAATTTTTCGATTTTAACCCCTAAAGTTTCGAGCATGGTAATAATTTCATTTGTAGAGCTTGCGCCATCCATTAACACCACCTGGATAGTAGAATGGCCGGAATAAGCAATAGTTTCGCGATAGGTTAACATCCCTTCATCTTCATCATATTCTGCAAATATGAGGTCATTATACGCAAAAGGTGCATAAAAGGGAATGTTGTCTAGCTTATAATGGCCTTTTTCCTGATCTACTGTTTCGCACCATAGGGTTTCTATTGTCCATTGCTCCAGGGCATCGCTATGAAAAGCAAAGAGGACTTTTACCAGTTTATCTTCAGTCATTAGTATTTCTCTTCCAGCACGATTTCAATAGCGATTACTTTCCATTCGCCTTTAATATTTTTCCAATGGTAAATTTCTTCTGTCTGAATAGTTTGTTTTTTAGAAAAAATAAGCAGATTTGGCTTTAAAATGACTGATTTCCGGGCTATTTTCTCGGTAAAAACTTCGTTTTCAGAAGAAGATTTAATTCGGTAATAACTGGTATGGATTTCCTTAATGTGACCAAAATACTTTTTTAAATCGATTGTATAATCGCGTTTATTAAGTGCTATACCTTCTGCAGGGGTATAAGTTAAGCTATCATCAAACATCGCAATGTAGGCTGTTACATCTTTACTTTCCAAAGCCTGATCTGCTTTTTTGTGTATCTCGTTTATTGCTGAAATGATTAAATCGGTTTCCATGGCATGAAGTTAATTGTTTGTTTCAGGGATTTCAAATTTATGATGGGCAAGTAGCTGATTTTCCACAAATATCAAAACATGAAATTGCTTGTTTAGTATGGAGTATAAATTATTTTTAGGTTTTGGAAATGAAAGGTTAGTGTTCCATAGGTGCTGTAACCCCGCCATTCGCTAATTCCGATGAAGGATCGGAACCGCTGCTGTCGGGTTGAGTTAACCGCGGTTTGTTTTTCAAGCACAGGCCTAAGTTAAATAAACCCGATTGTCGGGAAGAGCTTCCGATTCTTCATCGGAACTCGTACCAAAAGCGGGACTGAAAATGCCAAAAGAACAGAACCGCTCATTTCCCATTAATAATAAAACGTTTTTCTTTTTAGGAAATGAAAGGTTAGTATTTCATAGGTGCTGTAACCCCGCCATCCGCTTTACTTCGTTGCACTGCGTGTTCGCTGCTGTCGGGTTTAGTTGACAGCGGTTTGTTTTCCAGGCAGCAGCCTAAGTGAAATAAACCCGATTGCCGGGCAGCGCTTCCGATCCTTCATCGGAACACGTACCAAAAGGGGGACTAAAAAGCCAAAAGCACAGAACCAACCGTTTCCTATTCCATATAAAAACATTTTTTACCGGAATGAAGAAGTCATTATTATGCTTTGCTCCTGAGCATAACCGCACATTTGATTCTATCTTAATACTGTATTAACATATTTCTAAACTTTTTTTCTACCTTGATGCAACGTTTTAAAATCCCTTATGTCTTATAATCAGAATATTCGAAATTTTGGAAGCCGTATACATCGATAAAAACCTAGAGCTCGTAAAAAAATGCATGCAGGGCAGCCGCGCAGCACAGTTTGAATTGTACAAACTGTATGCAAAGGCTATGTATAATGTGGCGTTGCGCATTTTAAATTACGAAGAAGAGGCAGAAGATGTTTTACAGGAAGCGTTTTTAGATGCTTTTACCAGAATTGTAGATTTTAGGCAGGAAACCACTTTCGGACTTTGGTTAAAGCAGATTGTGATCAACAAATCCATTAATTATTTACGTAAACGTAAGATGGAGTTTGTAAGTACCGATGAGCTATCGGAAGTGCCTGATGAGGATAGTTTTGATGACAGTGAAGTACGGCTGCAAGCTGATGAAGTTAGAACAGCCATTACCGAATTGCCAGATGGCTATAGAGTAGTGTTGAGTTTATACCTTTTAGAGGGGTACGACCATGAAGAAATTGCACACATTTTAAAAATAAGTGAAAATACAAGCCGCACACAGTACATGAGGGCGAAAAAAAAGTTAAAAAGTATTTTAGAACAGAAAGGGATGAGAGATGAATAATAGATTAGAAACCTTTGTAAAGGAGAACCGTAAAGCTTTCGATGTAATGGAGCCATCGGCAGGACTTTGGGCAAAGATTGAACAGGAATTAGACAACAAGAAGAAAAAAAAGCCGGTAAAGCTGTATTTATGGATGAGTGCAGCAGCAGCTATCGTGGTGGTTTTCGGTTTAGCCTGGTTATACGTAGGAAAATTACAAAACAAAGATTTAGAAATAGCCGACGTTAGCGCTTCATATGCAAAAAAAGAAGTTCACTTCGCTGGTTTGATTACCGAAAAAAGAGATAGTTTGGCCATTTTCGCTTCTGCGAATCCAGAGTTGTATAAAAAATTTACTGCCGATCTGAAAAAGCTTGATGAAGATTACGAAAGATTAAAAGCAGAGCTGCCAACCTCGCCCAACCAAACATTTGTGGTAAAGGCCATGGTTAAAAACCGAGAAATACAACTGCAGTTATTAAAACAACAATTATTAATTATTAACCAGGTTGACGATTACAAAAGGGTTAACCAGATTTAATTTAAGCGGAATTAACGCCTAAGTAGAAAGCGCATAAATAGTAGTCAATCGGTCTTGATACCTGATTCGACATAATGATACAAATTAGGGAACGCTCACCACATTAAATTGCTTATTGCCAGCCGGCAGGTTTTAAGCCATTAAATGTTTAACAATTAACAACATGAAAACAATAAAAATATTTTTAGCCTTTATGGCTTTAATTGCCGTAAAAACCAATGCGCAAGAAGTTGCGGTAAATACTCCATCAGAGAAGGTAATTGTCGAAAGTGCAGCGAAATCTTCAACACTGGCGATGGTCGTCAATCACGTAAAATACAATCAAACGGGAAGTGATGCCGAACGTTCTAAATCTTTTAGCAAGAGTTTTAATGTAGACAATAACGACAAGATTAATTTAAACAACCAATACGGATCGATCACCATTAAAACCTGGGATAAGAAAGAAGTACGTGTTGATGTAGATATTAAAGCTTACAGCAGTTCGGATAATGATGCGCAAAAACTGATTGATGGGATTAGTATTGATGCGAATAAAAACGGTGATGCAGTTACTTTCAGAACGAACATGGGCGATAGAAACGGACGTTATGGACGTGGGGTGAAAAATGGAGTAACCACCTGGCGGAGGGAAGTGAAAGTACACTACGTGGTGTATATGCCAGCTGTAAACCCATTAACGGTTTCACAAGAATATGGCAACGTAGAATTGGGTAATTTTTCAGGTCCAACTTCTTTAAAGGTAGAATATGGCAATCTGGTTGCTGGCAATTTAAGCAATGTAAATAACTACATCAATGTTCAATATGGTAAATGCGATATCCAGGATCTGAATGCTGCAGTAGTAAAACATGAATATAATGGCCCCGTAACTATTGGCGCTGTGGGTACTTTACAGCTTGATGCCGAGTATGTTGCGGTAAATATCAATACCATCAGAAAATCGGCTGACATTAAAGTACAATATGGTAAAGGTTTAACCATTGGTGCCATTGGGGGCAACCTGCTTTTAAATGCAGAATACGCAAAAGTAAACATCAACACGGTTAAAGGTAATACGGTTGTTAAACAAGCTTATGGCGATTTAAATATTGCGTGGGCAGGTAAAATTGCGGTAAATGCCGAATATTCGAATGTCACCCTGGGTACATTAAATGGTGATGCCAACATTAACATGGATTACAACCGCCTTAGCGTAAACGAAATTACTCCAGCTTGTAAAAACTTCACCTTTGGTGGCGAATATGTAAGCGTTGGATTGGGCTTTGCAGACCGTTATAATGCCAATTTTAATGTTTCTACTTCGTATGCCGGCTTTAAATATGGCTCAAACGTAACATCAAACCTGGTAAGTAAAGATGATGAAACCAAAAAATATACCGGTAAAATTGGTAGTGGAGGTGCTGCAAACGTATCTGTTAAAACCGAATATGGTTCAGTTACCTTTAAATAAGATTTTTTAAAACCAAACAAACTATAAAGTCCGGCCATATTGGTCGGACTTTTTTTATATTTAACACTAATGAAAATTTACCTTATTCTCCTGTTCTCTGTTTTTTCTTTCACAGCATTGGCTCAAGATGCCCCTGTTAAATGGGCTACGCAGGAAACTTTCTTTGAAGATTTAATAGGTAAAGAGTTACCTCCTTTTAACGGTTTAACCATCAATAAAAAACAATTCTCCAATACCGATTTAAAAAATCAGGTAGTGGTGATTAACTTTTGGTTCGAAAAATGCCCGCCTTGTATAGCCGAAATGTCTGAATTAAATAACTTAGTGGCTAACTACGGTAAAAAGGGCATAAGGTTTATCGGGATTACCCATGATAGCCCCGCTAGTGCCAGGCGGTTTCAGAAACGGAACGGTTACAAATACGAAATTGTATCATTAAGCAAAGATAAGATCCGAAAACTGAATATTAATCACGGCTTTCCGTCAAATGTTTTGGTAGGAAAAGATGGAAAGATTATTTACGCTACAGCTAATATTTCTTTTTCTCATCCACTGTTTAAAGCTAAATCGGTACTTTTTGAAGAGAAGTTAAAAAGTACATTAACAGGTAATTAGTATTTTCCGAAAACAAAACGATTAAAGGATATATTCGTCATTAATCGGTTTAACAGGTTCCGGGATCTCGTCTTCTTCGAGCATCTGCAAAAGATTGATCTCTATTGTTCTCGTAATCTGGTTCAGCGGAACACCTGCTGAATTGTTCTCGAAAGGATTAACCAGGCTCATTCCATTAATCTGCGTAGATACAAATACAAAACCGATTAACCAACCCAAAAATATGGCAGCAGGCCCTGCATCCTGACTGATTACCAGGGTAAATGTTACCACAAATAACCAGATAAATACTTTAGTAAGGTAGGAATAGGTAGTAGGAAATATGGTGTTTTTAATGCGCTCGCTCATGCCCATAGAATCTGAAAATCGTGTAAGCATCTCGTTAATTTCGATAAAACGAAAACCATCAATGGCATTAGCTTTTGATAATTTCTGTAAATCTCTCGATTGTATATTTAAAAGCGCATTATGCGCATTGTTATGTTTTTTTATTTCATTTAAATCTACTTCAGATAAATATTTAGTGTAAATTTCGTCTACCGTTCCCCTCAAACTTGCCTTTAAAGCATATAAAAATGCAATGTGCCTGCAAATCATACGCTTTACGCTTTCTTCATCCTCATCCACATAATTGATCAATGCCCTTGCGAAAGAGCGGGAATCGTTTACCAAAGCACCCCATATTTTTCGGGCTTCCCACCACCTATCGTAAGCCTGGTTATTGTTAAAGCCGATAAAAAAGGCGATAGCTGTACCTAAAACCGTTGGAATAATGGATGGAATAGAGAAATGATGCGCAATTAAATACTCGCGTACAAAGTAAGCCGCAGTACAAGAGGCAATCATGATCAGATCAACGTGCCACGTATTTCTTAAAATTCTACTTAACCTGATGTTTTGTATTAAAAGCATATAATCTGAATGGGAAATAAATTCGTTACGGATGAAAATACAAAACTAAAGCCAAAATGTTTGGTAATGTAACAAATTAAATGACAGACAGTACAGGTTGCCGATTGTCATGCAAATGTTTATCTTGGGAAACCAAATATTCTTATTTCTTATGAGCGACACTTTACCCAAGAACAATATTTTTAAAGTAATCGGTGCATCATCGTTAGGCACGCTGATTGAATGGTATGATTTTTACATTTTTGGTAGCCTTGCAGTTATCATTGGCCATCAATTGTTTCCGGAAGATGCAGGCGCATCGGCACTAATTAATACCTTGGCTATTTTTGCAGCAGGTTTTATTGTTCGTCCATTTGGCGCGTTGGTTTTTGGCAGACTTGGCGATTTAATCGGCAGGAAATATACTTTTTTGCTCACGTTGGTGCTGATGGGTGGATCGACATTTTTTATCGGCTTAATCCCATCCTATAAAAGCATTGGTTATGCCGCACCAATTTTGGTTTTAATACTAAGGCTGATTCAAGGATTAGCCCTAGGCGGAGAGTATGGTGGAGCTGCAACTTACGTAGCAGAGCACGCACCCAAAGATAAACGGGGCTTTTTTACCAGCTGGATTCAAACTACGGCGACCTTAGGACTGTTCCTTTCATTAGGGATTATCGTAATCACAAAAAATATTTTAGGTGCTGAAACTTTTGGCGATTGGGGCTGGAGAATCCCTTTTCTGTTGTCAATTGTACTTGTTGTGGTGTCGATTTACATTCGCATGAAGATGCACGAATCGCCAATGTTTTCCAAGTTGAAAGCTGAAGGAAATATTTCAAAAAACCCTTTGAAAGAAAGTTTTAATAACAAAGCGAATTTTAAAATGGTGCTTCTGGCGCTGTTTGGTGCTACCATGGGTCAAGGTGTAATCTGGTATACAGGGCAGTTTTATGCACAATCGTTTTTAGAGAATACCTGTAAATTGGATTTTAACGACTCGAGGTATATTTTGCTTTGGGGAATCGCTTTTGCCACGCCATTTTTTGTGGTTTTTGGTGCCTGGAGTGATAAGGTTGGCCGGAAATGGATTATGCTAAGCGGTATGCTTTTGGGTATTCTTTTCTATCGTCCAATCTATCAAATGTTTTTAGATGATACCGATTATACAAAAATTGAACAGACTGATATTTTATCTGCCAGTCCAACTCCTGTAACATCTGTTTTAATTGCGAACTCAACTGATAGCTTACGAACGGTTTCTACTAAAGTACTGCTTAAAAACGGTGCATCCTTTAATAAGGTACAAACCGATACGGTTTCTGCAACCAAAGGAATTCTCTTAGGTAAAGAAGTAATAAAAGATAAAGTTTTGCCTACGCCGGTATTCTGGAAATTTGTTGGTTTAATCTTTTTCCAGATTTTGCTGGTAACGATGGTTTACGGCCCAATTGCGGCTTTCCTTGTCGAGCTATTCCCTACTAAAATCAGGTACACCTCTATGTCTTTGCCTTATCATATCGGCAACGGCGTTTTTGGTGGGCTTGTACCCTTTATTGCAACATTAATTGCAAGCTTTTCTGGTTCTACGCCACTATCAGGTCTATGGTATCCGATTGGTATAGCGGCATTGAGCCTGGTTATTGGCACAATTTATTTATCGAATAAAAGAGACGAAAATATTAACGACTAGATACGAAGAAGATGAATACGTTAAAGAAATTTTTAGGCTTGGTTTGGATGGTTTTAGGACCATTAACAATGACTTTTTTGTTTATTCAGGCGATAGATAAAGTGGGCCTGACCCATTCGGATATCGAACGTACCAATACCATATTGCAATGGGCAATTATCCTGTTTATTTTCCTCCCGATCAGTTTGGGATTGATGATATTTGGTTTTTATGCCTGGAAAGGAGAATATGATCGCCTGCCGGAAAGTTCGGAGGAATTGTAATTCATACGCTATTAGGTAATAACTTTTCCTTAATTCATCTTGCGGTTGATGTTTTTTAGTTCATTATAAACCAACTGCGCAACCGCTTTGGCTCCTTCTGGTTGGAAGTGGGTATTATCTTTTTGCCCTTTTGGATAAGCCTCATATTTGGCTGAGTCTAAATTCATAAAGTAATATTTGCTTACAAATTCATTGCCTTTTGTTGTGAAAAAACTCGCTGAAAGTGAGGTAAGATCTATAACGGGTGTGTTTAATTCTTTGGCCACATCTTTCACCGCTTGTGGGTATTCGCCATGTGCACTACCCAGTTTACCATCTTTCCAGGGGTAATTGCGGGTAACGGGTGTGATCAGGATCGGTACAGCACCTTTAGCTCTCGTTTCTTTCACGTACATCCTTATAAAATCTTTATAACCTGGAATATCAACATAACGTTCAGGTTTATCTTTAGCGGCATCGTTGTGTCCAAATTGGATCAATACCAGGTCGTTCTTTTCCAGGGTGGATAAAACTTCTTTCCACCTTCCCTCTTCAAAAAAAGTTCTGGTACTTCTTCCCCCTTTTGCTTTATCAATAACCAAAGCGCTGTCGCTTTTAATCAGCCTGTTTAATTTTTTTAAACTGTCTTTTTTTAAGAATTGTTGAAAAACCTGTCCCCAGCCCGTAATGGGATACTTTTTCTGCAGATAACCTTCGTCTAAGGTATAATCTGCCACGGTAGAATCGCCGATTAAATAAACCTTAACAGGTTTAGGTTTTACAATGAAAGACATCAGTAACACGGTGCTAAGGGCTGCGATAAGGTATTTATGTTTTTTCATCTTGTTATTTTAAAGCTTGTATGCGGAACCAGTCGTATTCGGCAATTCCTGAATCATTTGTTTGGGTATCTCTGGCGGCAAATAGTCCTATTTTTGAGCCGATCCATTGGCCTGCGGTAGCCTGGAACTCATCTCCTACATTCGTAAAACGAGTTCCATCTTCACTGTAACTAAACTGGCATTTTGCGCCAGCAGAAACCTTAACCCTAAAATATACATTACCCGATTTTAGCTTGGTAATTTCCTTTTCATTTTCGGTTTTTCCCTTGTCGGCACTTTGACAAACACCGTACATCAGGTACAACCCGTCTTTTTTGCTTTTAATGCCAATCTGTGCATAACTTCTACCCATTACCACCAAACCCGTTTTTTCGTTTTCCAATTTTGGGTTAGGTTTAAACAAGAGCTTTGTTGTTACCATAAATTCATCAGCAGGAAATTTCTGCATCAACAGATTCGGAACATCCCAAAGGTTTTTGGCATCATCGGGAATTTTCGAAGTATATAACTTTAATAAACCCTTGTCTGCATCAGTAAATAACCAGGTAGGCTGCGGATTGGCCTGCCATTGCCACTGTAAGCCTAGTTTTGGCGTGGTAAATTCATCGCTTTCTTCTGGCGTTTCTACCGGATATGTTTTGCCCACGTTTGGTTTTTTATAGGTAATAACCGGTTCGCCTTTGCCGTCGCCATCTGCATCAAGCCCAATAACAGGCCAGTTATTGATCCATTTCATCGGCTGCAGGTGCACCACGCGACCATAAGCATCTTTATCCTGAAAATGAAGAAACCAATCTTCGCCTGTTTGCGTATTTACCCAGGCACCCTGATGAGGTCCATTTACCGAAGATTTCCCTCGATCCATGGCTACTTTCCTTTCATATGGGCCGTATATATTTTTACTTCTCAGAATTAATTGCCAGCCTGTAGAAACTCCCCCTGCTGGTGCGAACAAATAGTAATAGCCGTTGCGTTTATAAACTTTTGGCCCCTCAATGGTTGGGTCGAGTTCGTGGCCATCGTATACAATTCTGCCGGACTCTGTAGCTGCTGAGCCATCGCTGCTTAATGGCATAATGGCCAACACACTTTTTATGCCTGCACGGCTCCCTGCGTATGCGTAAGCGAGGTAAGCCTTGCCATCTTCATCCCAAAACGGACAAGGATCAATCAATCCTTTACCTGCAGCAACCAATTTTGGTGCAGACCAGGTTCCTGTTATTGTTTTAGCTTTTGTTAAATAAATCCCAAAGTCAGGATCTGGATAATAGATGAAAAATTCGCCATTGCGGTAGCGGATAGAAGGTGCCCAAACACCATTGCCATGCTGTGTTTTTTCGAAATGCTCAAACGGAGGCTGGCGTTTTAAGGCATGGCCGATTATTTTCCAATTCACCAAATCTCTAGAATGCAGGATTGGCAAGCCCGGGATGGCATCAAAACTGGAGGCGATCATATAAAAATCATCTCCTACACGGATAGCGTCAGGGTCAGAATAATCAGCATTAATTACAGGGTTTTTATAGGTTCCGTCACCTTGATCAGAAACCCAAACTTTAGATATGTACCCACTTTTTGGAGCGGGTTGGGCAAAGGTATTTATGCTAAAGCTTAAAACAAGGATTAAACTAAATAGATATTTCATTATACAATGATGTTTTAATATTTGGTCAGTAATAGCTCACAAACAAGATGCTGAAACAAGTTCAGCATGACGTCTTGGGTAATAACAAGGTTAAGTCTTTTTTTATTTTTAGGCAAGTTGTTATTGTGCAATCGTTCCCGACATCGTTTGCAATGTTTAATCTTGAAAAAACTTCTTTCTGATGGATATTAATGTTTAAAATTGTTCATCATATATTTTAAAAACACGGCTGCGTTACAAAAGTTCATACTTTTACGTAGCCGATTTTAATTTAAGCCTAACCAAATTGATATGAAAGCAATCATCTTATTTTTTCTGATAACCGTTTCATCAGTAGTTTATGCCCTAGATGTTAAGCCCGATTTTGTGGTGGCTGCGGATGGAAGTGGAAACTTTAAAACGGTACAGGAAGCGATACACGCAGTGCCCGATTTCAGAAACAAAACAACCATAATTTTTATCAAAAAAGGCATTTACAAAGAAAAGCTAATCTTGGCGGCCTCTAAAAAGAATGTGAAATTTATTGGAGAGAGCCTAAACGAAACTATTTTAACTTATGATGATTATGCGCAGAAGAAGAATGTTTTTGGCGAAGAAAAAGGTACTTCGGGTTCTTCCAGCTTTTATATTTACGGCGAAGGTTTTTCTGCGGAAAATATCACCTTCGAAAATTCATCAGGCCCGGTGGGGCAAGCCGTTGCGGTTTGGGCGGGCGGTGATAAATTAATTTTTACCAACTGCAGGTTTTTAGGTTTTCAGGATACACTTTATACGTACGGCGGCAACAACCGCCAATATTATAAAAACTGTTACGTCGAAGGAACGGTCGATTTTATTTTCGGAGCTTCTACAGCATGGTTCGAAAGCTGCACCATTTTCTGCAAAAAGGCAGGTTACATTACCGCGGCATCAACTGCTGATACTACAAAATTTGGTTATGTATTAAACAAATGCAAAATCAAAGGAGATGCACCAGCCAATAGTTTTTATCTGGGTAGACCTTGGAGGCCTTATGCAAAAGTTGTCTACCTCAACTGTGAACTGCCTGATTTTATCCGCCCTGAGGGTTGGAACAACTGGGGCAAGGAAAGCAACGAGAAAACCGCCTATTACGCTGAATATAAAAGCACTGGAAATGGAGCCGATCCAAAAAGCAGGGCAAATTGGTCGCATCAATTAACCGATGAGGAGTATGAGGCATACATTTTGGAAAACGTTTTCCGTGGATGGAATCCAGAGGTGAAATAAGTGGGTTAAATAATTGATATACAGGTATTAGTCGGCTGTTTGATCGCGATTTTTCGCCTCGTTTTCCGGTAACGATTGCATAGATTTCTCTTCTATTTTAAGTGCAAACAACGTACACTTGTTATTACAATAACCAAGTATAATTTAACAGCACAAATAATGAAACATATTTCTGGTCGTTTATGCCGTATTAAAGTAGCGCTGGCATGCTTAATTTTATCTTCTGCAAGTGCTGCCATAGCGCAACAACAGCAAAGCCTACCCATTATTCAGCAGGTTAAATTTAAAAAAGATACCACTAGCATTATCAGCTTTGGAGCAAAAGGTGATGGGATTACCTTAAATACGCAAAGCATCAATAAAACCATAGCCAGCGTAAGCCAAAAAGGCGGTGGTGTGGTTTTAATTCCATCAGGATTGTGGTTAACTGGTCCTATTGAGTTAAAAAGTAATGTAAACCTGCACCTTAAACGCGATGCAATCCTTCAGTTTACCGACGACTTTAACCAATACAAATTGGTACAGGGAAATTGGGAAGGCCAACCCGCGTGGAGAAACCAGAGTCCGATTTCGGGTGTCAACCTCGAAAACATCGCCATTACCGGAACCGGGATTATCGATGGGAACGGTGGCGCCTGGCGCATGGTTAAAAAGGATAAACTTACCGAAACACAGTGGAAAACCCTGGTGGCATCTGGCGGCGTAGTGAGGGCCGATGGAAAAATGTGGTACCCATCCGAGAAAACCGTTAAAGGCTCGAATACTAAAAATGCGGGCGTAATTGAGGCTGGTAAAACAGCCGCCGATTATGAAGATATCAAAGATTTCCTTCGTCCGAATCTGTTGGTGTTAACAGGTTGCAAAAAGATTCTTTTAGAGGGCGTTACCTTTCAAAATTCACCCGCGTGGAATTTACACCCTTTACTTTGCGAGGATTTAACCTTAAGAAACCTACAGGTAAAAAACCCCTGGTTTGCGCAGAATGGTGATGGTGTTGATGTAGAATCGTGCAAAAATGTATTGATTGAAGGCAGCACTTTCGATGTGGGTGATGATGGGATCTGTATTAAATCGGGAAGAGATGAAGCAGGCCGCAAACGTGGCGTACCTACAGAAAATGTAATTGTTCGGAATAATGTGGTTTACCATGCCCATGGTGGTTTTGTAATCGGAAGCGAGATGAGTGGTGGTGCGAAAAATATCTGGGTGTACGACTGTTCTTTTATCGGCACCGACATTGGCCTGCGTTTTAAAACTACCCGCGGCCGTGGTGGTGTGGTAGAAAACATTTACATCAACAACATCAACATGATCGATATTCCTGGCGAAGCGATTCTGTTTGATATGTATTATGCTGCGGTTGATCCGGTTCCTTTGGCAGGCGAAAAACGCGAAGCCATTAAAACGGTAACGGTTCCGGTAACCGAAGCTACCCCTCAGTTTAGAAACTTTTACATTAAAGATGTGGTAGCCAATGGCGCTGAAAAAGCCATATTTTTCAGGGGATTGCCAGAAATGAACATCAAAGATATCCACCTGGAAAACGTAACCATTAAAGCGAAAAAAGGCATTGAAATTATTGAAGCCGCTGGAATTTTCCTTAAAAACATAAACGTAATTACCGAAGATACCAGTCCGGTTGTAATGATCCAGAACAGTTCGAACATCAATATCAGTAACTTAAAATACCCTGATAACAGCAAGGTTTTGTTTGATGTATCGGGAGAAAAAACAAAAGGTATAAAAATTAGCGGAACAGATGTTTCTAAAGCAAAAATGGCTTCACTTTTAGGTATAGAGGTAGATAAAAAAGCACTGGAAATTTCAAAATAACAAACATGAAGAGATCAATTCTATATACAGCAGCTGCGCTCATCGGTTTTTCTATTTTAACACAAAGTGGATTTGCCCAAAAGAAATTGTCAGAACAGTTAACCTTAACAGCGATGGAAAAACTGTTTCAGGATACTACACTGTTAAAGGGTGCCAAAGGTCCTAAATGGACCTACGACATGGGCGTGGTACTGGAAGGTGCTGCAGCGGTTTGGCGGAATACCGGTGATGGGAAATATTTCAAATATATCCAAAGTTCAATGGATGCCTATTTGGATAAAGAAGGAAATATCAATACCTATAAACCTGAGGATTTTAATATCGACAACATTAAAAATGGCCGTTCGTTATTATTATTATATAAAGTTACAGGACAGCAAAAATACTTGTTAGCGGCAACCAGATTATACGATCAGCTACAAAAACAGCCGCGTACCCAGGAAGGTGGCTTTTGGCACAAGAAAATTTATCCAAACCAAATGTGGCTGGATGGCTTATACATGGGCGAACCGTTTTACGCGGAGTACGCCAAGCTGATGAAAAAAGATGCTGCTTTCAACGATATTGCCAAGCAGTTTATCCTGATGGAAAAAAATGCCCGCGATGCTAAAACAGGGTTACTTTATCACGGATACGATGAAAGTAGAGCAGAGCAATGGGCCGATAAAAAAACAGGCCGCTCAGCAAACTTCTGGGGCAGGGCAATGGGTTGGTACATTATGGCTTTGGTAGATGTGCTGGATAATTTTCCGGCCAATCATCCACAACGTAAAGAATTAATTGCTATTTTAAACCGTACGGCAACCGCTGCAGTAAAATATCAGAATCCAAAATCGGGTGTTTGGTTCGATATTTTGGATATGCCAACCAGAAAAGGAAATTACCTCGAAAGCTCCGCATCGAGCATGTTTGTATATGGTTTGGCCAAAGGCGTGCGTAAAGGTTGGTTGGCACCATCATTTATGGCTGCTGCAAATAAAGGCTACGCAGGCTTAAAGAAAGAATTTGTTGAACAAGCAGGAGCAGAAAGAATAAACCTGACCAAAACCGTTTCGGTATCTGGATTGGGCGGAAAACCTAAATACCGCGACGGAAGTTTCGACTATTATATCAGCGAAAAAGTAATCACCAACGATCCGAAAGGTGTAGGGGCGTTTATCTGCGCCGCTTCAGAAATGGAAATTGCCGCGCTCCCTAAAACAGGTAAAGGTTTAACCGTTACAGTTGATAATTTCTTCAATAACGAGTATATGACCGGCCCAACCGGAGATAAAATCCCTTTCCATTACGTATGGGAAGAGGATGATAACAACGGTTTTTCATTATTCGGTAAAGTCTTTAATGATGCAGGCGTTAAAACCGCTACTCTTAAAACTGCACCAACAACAGCAAACTTGAAAGGAAGTAACATTTACATTATTGTAGATCCTGATACGGAAAAAGAAACTGCGGCCCCAAATTTCATGAATGCTGCACATGCCAAACAGGTTAGCGAATGGGTTAAAGCGGGTGGCGTATTGGTGCTCTTGTTAAATGATGCCGGTAATTGCGAAATTTCGAAATTCAATGTACTGCCAGAAACTTTTGGTATCCATTTTAATGAAGACAGCCGCAATAAGGTTCAAGGTTCGAACTTTGAACAAGGTGCTGTAAAAATCCCTGACGGAAATTCAATTTTTAAAACAGCTAAAAAGGTTTACATCAAAGAAATTTCGACAATAGTAGCAAAAAGCCCCGCCGTTTCGGCCTTAACAGATAATGGCGATGTGCTTATCGCAACAGCAAAATATGGCAAAGGAACTGTTTTCGCTGTGGGCGATCCCTGGTTTTACAACGAATATATCGATGGTAGAAAATTGCCTGCAGATTTCGAAAACTTTAAGGCAACGAATGATCTGGTAAACTGGTTGATTAAACAGGTGCCGGGTAAAAAGTAGGTTTTAACTGCAGGTAAATTAAATATTAGCCACGGAAACGCGGAATTACGGAAAAGAATTAAATGGTGGTTTGTGAGGACACAGACCACGCGAGTGGTTTCAGGTAAAATTAACCACAGATGAAAAAGATGAACACAGATGATCGAAATTAATGGTCTGTGGGGACACAGACCATGGATAAAAGAGAGAAAAATACTCCGTGTTAGTCCGTGCTTCCGTGGCAAAAAATAAGATAATCAGTGTTTGCACTTGCAAAAAACTAACAAACAGAAATGATGAAAATAAAAATATGGTTAACCCTGATCTGTACAAGCTTAATGCTATCGTGTTATGCGCAGCAGCCTACCGATTCTACTGCAGAAAAAATGCTTGTATATCAACTCGGCAATGGCGGTTGGCCTAAGCAGTTGGAAGATAAAAGCGTGGTTAACTATGGTGCAACCTTAACACCTGAGCTTTTGGCCAAGGTAAAAGCCACCAAAGATCTGCATGCCACATTCGATAATAAAGCCACCAGCAGAGAAGTGGTATACCTGGTTCAAGCCTATAAAAAAACAAAGAATAAGGCTTATTTAACGGCAGCTGAAAAAGGATTGGATTATATTTTATCCGCTCAATATGCCAATGGTGGCTGGCCTCAGTATTATCCTGATAAAACTTTGTACCGTTCAGAAATTACGTATAATGATGATGCAATGATTAATGTGCTCAATATCTTACAGGATATTGTTACACAGAAAAATGACTTTGAAGTCGTAAACCCAGCATACATTAAAAAAGCAGAGAAAGCCATTGTTAAAGGGGTTGATTGTATTATTAAAACGCAAGTAAAGCAAAAGGGCGTGCTAACCATCTGGGCTGCACAATACGATAGAGACTCGATGTTGCCGGCAAAAGCAAGAGCATTTGAGCCGGCTTCGTTAAGCACAAGTGAGTCGGTAGGTATCGTCCGGTTCCTAATGAGGCTTAAAAACCCTTCACCAGAAGTGAAAAATGCAATTACAGCGGCAGTAAAGTGGTTCGATACCTATAAAATTGCCGGCTATCGTTTCGATAGGCCGAGTGATCCTAAAACCAATATTAAAACTGCGGCTTTGGTTGCAGATAATACAGCCAATACCTGGGCGCGTTTTTACGATATCGAGAAAAACATTCCGATTTTCGGTGATCGCGACAATACCATTAAAACAAAATTGGAAGAGTTAAGTCCTGAACGGCGAAACGGTTATGCCTGGTATGGTAACTGGGGACAGAAATTAATTGAAAAGGAATACCCGAAGTGGTTAAACACAAACGGAAATAAATAATTATAAAAATTGTCATTGCTAGGAATAAAGCAATGATGGAGATCGCAAGGATATGATTTTAAACAAAGAAAATTTAGCAAACATTAACGGCGACAAGGTTACTAAACCAAGTGCCGAAATTTTGGCTTTACCAGAAAAAGTAATTCAGTTTGGAACAGGCGTTTTATTGCGTGGTTTACCAGATTATTTTATTGATAAGGCCAACCAGAATGGTATTTTTAATGGTCGTGTTTTAGTAGTTAAATCTACTTCAAAAGGTGGTGCCGATGCATTTTCGAAACAGGATAATTTATACACGCTTTGTGTAAAGGGGATCGAAGATGGTGTTAATGTTGAAGAAAATTCAATCAACTCATCAATCAGCCGTGTTTTATCGGCTTCGCAAGATTGGGCCGAAATTTTGAAAGCTGCCCACCAGCCAGAAATGCAAATTGTAATTTCGAATACAACTGAAGTTGGGATTGTTAAAAGCGAAGATAAAATAACTGATAATCCACCGCAATCTTATCCAGGGAAACTACTGGCGTTTTTGCACGAAAGATACACTGCTTTTAATGGTTCGGCTGAAAGCGGAATGGTGATTGTTCCAACGGAATTAATCAGTGACAATGCCGATAAATTGAAAGAAATTTTATTGGATCTGGCGATCCAGAACAAATTGGGCTGGGATTTCGAAAACTGGTTAAAAACGGCTAATCATTTCTGCAAAACTTTGGTTGATAGGATTGTTCCGGGAAAACTTCCTGAGGCCGAACAAAAAGCGATTGAAAGTGAGCTGGGTTATGAAGATGAACTCATGATTATGGCCGAACCCTTCAGACTTTGGGCTATCGAATCGTCAAGCGAAAAAGTGAAGGAGATTTTATCTTTTGAAAAGGCAGATAAAGGGGTTTTTATTGTTCCATCGATCGATAAATTTAAAGAGCTAAAACTCCGTTTACTTAACGGTACGCACACCATTAGCTGCGGATTGGCCATTTTAGCAGGCTTTAATACCGTAAAAGAGGCTATGGCGAATGAAGATTTCTCCGCCAATGTGTTAAAACTGATGAAAGATGAAATTGCCCCTGTTGTGGTAAACGAAGATATTACCTATGATGAAGCAATTGCCTTTGCAGAAAGCGTAATTGACCGTTTTAGCAACCCATCCTTAGAGCACCAGTGGCAAGCCATTACGCTAAACTTCACCTCAAAGATGCAGATGCGTAACATGCCGTTAATCAGAAGGTATTATGCTTTAAAAAATGAAGTACCTCAACTTACCGCTTTAGGAGTGGCAGCATATATCCTTTTCATGAATGTGAATAAAGATGGTGATACTTACACGGCAAGTGCAAACGGGAAAACCTTTCCGATACAGGATGAATTTGCAGAAATTTTATACGAATACTGGAAAAACCCTGAAACGGTTATAGATAATACCCTTGGCGACAGACGTCTTTGGGATAAAAACCTGAATAACTATCCCGGCTTTAACGCGGCCGTAAAATCTTACGTTGATTTATTACAGAACAAGGGTGCAAAAGAAACTTTAAGTAACTTGCATTCAGAAAGAACAATTTAAAATGGTTACTAGAATTTTAAAAATCCATCCTAACGATAATGTACTTGTTGCCCTGCAAAACCTGGCAAAAGGCGAAACCGTTATTTACGATGGGCAGGAATATATTTTACAGGATGATATCCAGGCAAAGCATAAGTTTTTTATGCAGGATATGAATGCAGGCGATCACATTATTATGTATGGCGTACTGGTAGGAAAGGCACAGCATTTCATCCTAAAAGGTGGTTTAATGGATACTGAAAACACTAAACATGCCTCAGATCCATACGAATTCCGTCCGTACCATTACGAATGGCATGCACCAGATGTTTCTAGATTTGAAGGCAGAACATTTAACGGTTATATCCGTAGTGATGGCCGCGTAGGAACTGCAAATTACTGGTTGTTTATTCCGACTGTTTTCTGCGAAAACCGTAATCTGGATGTGATCCGTGAGGCTTTGCACAATGAATTGGGCTATGCAGTAACCGATAAATACAAATCTTACGCCCATGAGCTGGTTGAGGCTTATAAAAACGGCGAAATCCTGGAAGAAGCTGATCCAGGTTCAATTGGAATTGCAAATCCATCAGCCAACCGCGTTTTTAAAAATGTTGATGGCATTAAATTTTTGAATCACCAGGGTGGTTGCGGTGGTACCCGTCAGGATGCTGCTGTATTAAGTAAATTATTGGCCGCTTATGCCGATCATCCTAATGTTGCCGGTGTTACAGTATTGAGCCTTGGTTGCCAGAACCTACAGGTGAAAGATTTTATGGATGATTTAAAACACCGCAGTCCAAATTTCGATAAACCTTTATTTATTTTTGAGCAGCAACAATCGCAGAGTGAAGAACAACTGGTTAAAGAAGCCATCAGGAAAACCTTTATCGGTTTAACCGAGATCAATAAAATTGAACGTCAGCCAGCGCCATTAAGTAAACTGGTTTTAGGTGTTAAATGTGGCGGTAGCGATGGCTTTAGTGGAATCAGTGCTAATCCTGCAGTAGGTTATACATCTGATTTATTGGTGGCTTTGGGTGGTACTGTACTTCTTGCCGAGTTCCCTGAACTTTGCGGCGCTGAACAACAGTTAATCGACCGTACAAAAGACGAAACCGCAGCACGTAAGTTCATCCAGTTGATGACTGCTTACAATCAATCCGCAGAAAATGTAGGTTCCGGATTTTTCATGAACCCATCACCCGGAAATATAAAAGATGGTTTGATTACCGATGCGATTAAGAGTACTGGTGCAGCGAAAAAAGGCGGAACATCGCCAGTAGAGGATGTTTTGGATTATACCGAACCTGCTACAAAACCAGGATTAAACTTAGTTTGTACCCCGGGAAATGATGTGGAAGCTACTACAGGAAAAGCAGCGTCTGGAGCAACATTAATCTTGTTTACTACAGGTTTGGGCACACCAACAGGAAACCCTGTTTGCCCCACTATCAAAGTTTCAACCAATAATGCATTAACCAAACGCATGGGCGATATTATTGATATCAACTGTGGGCCGGTAATCGAAGGGGAAAAAACCATCGAACAAATGGGGGAGGATATTTTGGAATATTGCATTAAAGCAGCCAGTGGCGAAGTGATACCCAAAGCGGTGTTGCTTAACCAGGATGATTTTATTCCATGGAAACGGGGAGTTAGTCTTTAGTGAGTCTGGAGTAGTGAGACCCAAGTCGTGAGTCTTGGAACCTTATTCCGTGGTCTGTGTCCTCACAGACCACCAAGGGAATAAAACATAAATTGAGTTCCGATCTGTGAGGACACAGACCGGGGGATAAATAAAAAATGAATAGATAAGCGGTTTGATCATCTCAAAACTCTTATCTCAAATCACATAGCATGAAACCTTTTTTAGACGAAAATTTTCTTTTGCAAAGCAAAACTGCTGAAAAGCTTTATCACAATTTTGCAAAATCATTGCCGATTATCGACTACCATAATCACCTTATTCCAGAGCAGATTGCAAATAACACGCAGTTTGCCAACATCAGCCAGGTTTGGCTTGCCGGCGATCATTACAAATGGAGAGCCATGCGTGCCAACGGTGTTGATGAAAAATACATTACAGGTATAGGGTCAGATTATGAAAAATTTGAGAAATGGGCAGAAACCGTTCCTTACACTTTACGCAATCCTTTATACCACTGGACACATCTGGAACTTCAACGCTATTTTGGTATAACTGATTTACTTTCTGGTAAAACGGCACAGAAAATTTTCGACGAATGTTCTGCAAAATTGCAAACACCTGAATATTCTGTACGTGGTTTGCTGGCCAAAATGAATGTAGAAGCTGTTTGTACTACTGATGACCCTTTGGATAGTTTAAACTATCACCAGCAATTGGCAAGAGAAGGCGCTAACCTAAAAATGTTGCCGGCCTTCCGCCCGGATAAAGCGATGAACAGTGACGATATTGAAGGTTTAAATGAATATATTGACAAACTGGAAAGTGTTGTAGATAAAACAATCAGTAGCTTTCAGGATTATATCGATGCTTTAAAAAGCCGTCACGATTACTTTGCGGCAAATGGCTGTTCAGTTTCTGATCATGGTTTAGAGCAGATTTACGCTGAAGATTATACAGAAGCAGAAATCGCATCAATTTTCGATAAAATTCGCAGTAAACAACATATTTCTTACGAGGAGAACCTGAAATTTAAATCGGCCATGCTGATTTATTTTGCAGAATGGGATCACGAAAAAGGCTGGGTGCAGCAATATCACCTGGGTGCATTGCGTAACAACAATGCCCGGATGTTAAGACAATTAGGCCCAGATACCGGCTGGGATTCTATCGGCGATTTTAGTCAGGCCCGGATGCTTTCTAAATTCTTAAACCGTTTAGATAATCAGGATAAACTTGCAAAGACCATTATTTATAACCTCAATCCAGCTGATAATGAATTAATTGCAACCATGATCGGAAACTTTAACGATGGTTCGGTTGCGGGTAAAGTGCAATTCGGTTCGGCATGGTGGTTTTTAGATCAAAAAGATGGCATGATCAAACAATTAAATGCATTATCAAACATGGGGCTGCTAAGCCGTTTGGTGGGTATGCTTACCGATTCGCGAAGCTTCCTTTCTTTTCCCCGTCACGAATATTTTAGAAGGATCGTTTGTAACCTCTTTGGGGAAGACATTGAGAATGGCGAATTACCTAACGACTTGGAGTGGGTTGGTAAAATTGTGCAGGATATTTCGTACTTTAACGCAAAAAATTACTTTAAATTTTAACCAAAATAGGGCTTTAAAGAGGTATTTCGTTGGAATCAAATCATTTCAATCGTTTTCCTTCCATTTTCATACCGTTGCAGAAAACAGCATGAAATATGCCAATAAGATACAAAAATGAGCACCCAAATATTCGCTTCATCAAAAAAAGGAGAAAAAGTTTTAAGCTTTGGTGAAATACTTTTGCGCATCTGTCCCGATATGGACGGCCAGTGGTTAAAGGAAAATAAATTACCATTTTATGTAGGCGGTGCAGAGCTCAATGTAGCAACAGCGCTGGCACTTTGGAATGTTCCTTCAACTTACTTATCGGCTGTGCCTGATAATTCGGTAACCCGTGAGATTGTAGATTATCTGGATGCGCGGAACATTGATACTACGCCAATGGTTTATCATGGCGAGCGCTTGGGTTTATACTATCTTCCGAAAGGGAAAGACCTTAAAAATGCAGGCGTAATTTACGACAGGGCAAATTCAGCCTATGCAGATTTAAAAGTTGGCCAGATTAACTGGGATGAAGTTTTTGAAGGTGTGAGCTGGTTTCATTTCAGCGCCATTTGCCCGGCAATCAATCAATCTATTGCTGATGTTTGCTTAGAAGCTTTAAAAGCGGCAAGTGCGAAAAATATTACCATTTCGCTCGATTTAAACTATCGCGCCAAGCTTTGGAAATATGGTAAAGATCCGATTGATGTGTTACCCGAACTGGCTCAATATTGCACCCTGATTATGGGTAATGTGTGGGCCGCCAATAAAATGTTGGGCACTGCACTTCACGAAGATTTAACACCAACTGAGGGTTATGCAAAGGAAACGTTACTGCAACAGGCAACAGATACTTCTAAAGAAATATTAAGTTTGTTTCCGGCATGTAAGGCGGTGGCAAATACATTCAGGTTCGATCATGGAAAAGGTATCAGGTATTATACTGCCATTTATACTGCCAATCAATTAACAGTTTCTGAAGAATATGTTTCTGAAGAAATTTTAGATAAGGTGGGTAGTGGCGATTGTTTTATGGCTGGCCTGATTTATGGCTTTTACAACCAATTATCAGCCAAAGAAACCTTGAATTTTGCCACCGCAGCGGCATACGATAAATTATACATTCCAAGCGATGCTACAACCAGTACTATAGCCGAAATAGAAAAAAGAATAATACGCAATGATTAGCAACAAGCACAAAATTTTAGATGCCATTTTAGAGCAGGGCATGTTACCCCTTTTTTACCAGGATAGCGAATCGGGTAGCGTAGAAATATTACGCACTTTGTATAAAGCCGGCGTTCGTGTTTTTGAATATACCAACCGAGGTAAATCCGCCCTGCCAAACTTTAAAAAGTTAAAAGAAATCCGTGATGCCGAAATGCCCGATCTTTATTTGGGTATTGGAACCATTAAAACGCCTGCTGATGCAAATGCATTTATCGAAGCTGGAACAGATTTTATTGTGGCACCAATCGTAAATCCGGCAGTTGCCGAAATTGCAAACAAAATTGGTATGCTTTGGATCCCTGGCTGTATGACGCCTACCGAAATCAGCGTTGCGCAAGAGCACAAAGCCATGCTGATCAAAATTTTCCCTGCCAATATTTTAGGCCCTGAATTTATTTCATCAATTAAAGATCTTTTCGCCGGACAGCTGTTTATGCCGACTGGTGGTGTAGAAATTAATGCCGACAACCTAAAAACCTGGTTTAAATCAGGCGTTTGTGCTGTGGGTATGGGCAGTAAATTAATCAGTAAAGATGTGATGAGCAAAGGTCTTTACGAGGAATTATTCGACAATACAAAATTAGCGCTTGACTTAATTCAGAAGAGCAAATAAAAATTTAACACACCCTAACCAAATGAACCAACCCAAAACAAGCAAATACAGATGGACCATATGTTTGCTGTTATTTCTAGCTACGACCATAAATTATTTAGACAGGCAGGTACTTTCTTTAACCTGGACAGATTTTATTAAACCAGAATTTCATTGGGATAATAATGATTATGGAAATATAACCGCTCTGTTCTCTATTTTCTATGCGATATCGATGCTTTTTGCAGGTCGTTTGGTTGATAAACTAGATACCAAAAAAGGTTTTTTATGGGCAATAGGCGTCTGGTCTGTTGGGGCCTGTTTACATGCCTTTTGCGGCATTGCAACTGCCGGGATCATCAATGGAAACTGGTTTGTAGGATTTGAGGGTGCTAAAGAAGTTATTGCCCGTGTTAACGATACCGGATTAATTGTTTCGGTAAGTGTTACCCTGTTTATTTTTGCCCGTTTTGTATTGGCTGTTGGAGAGGCAGGAAATTTTCCTGCTGCAATTAAAGCTACGGCCGAATACTTCCCTAAAAAAGACAGGGCATTTGCAACCAGTATTTTCAATGCAGGCGCTACTGTTGGTGCACTAGCAGCACCGATTACCATCCCTTTTATTGCAAAAGCTTATGGATGGGAAATGTCGTTCATCATTATCGGTGCACTTGGTTTTGTATGGATGGGATTATGGGTGTTTGTGTATAACAAACCAGAGCTGCATAAAAGAGTTAGCCCTGAAGAGTTGGCCTATATTCAGCAGGATGTGATCAACGATCGTAAAATGGCTGACTATGTAGAAGAGACTAAAGAAAAAGTTTCTTTTATAGACTGTTTTAAATATAAACAAACCTGGGCTTTTGCTTTCGGTAAATTTATGACAGATGGGGTGTGGTGGTTCTTTTTATTCTGGACACCTGCCTATTTAAAATCTGTTTATGGAATGGATTCTACGCAAAGTGCACTTCCTTTATTTGTACTTTACATGATTACCTTACTGTCTATTATCGGTGGGTGGTTACCAACCTATTTCGTTGATAAAAAAGGCATGAACCCGTATGAAGGTAGAATGAGAGCAATGCTGATTTTTGCATTTTTCCCGCTTTTAGCCTTAGCGGCACAACCTCTTGGGCACATTACCTATTGGATTCCGGTAATCATTATCGGTATTGCAGGTGCGGCTCACCAGGCATGGTCGGCAAATATATTTTCAACCGTTGGCGATATGTTCCCTAAAAAGGCGATTGCTACCATTACGGGTATTGGCGGTATGGCAGGTGGATTGGGCTCTTTCATTATCAATAAAGGGTCTGGTTTATTGTTTGATTATACAGGCAAAAACGAGATTGTTTTTATGGGCTTTAAAGGTGAAGAAGCAGGTTATTTTATCATCTTCTCTATCTGTGCGGTATGTTACCTCATCGGCTGGACTGTAATGAAAACCTTAGTGCCAAAATATAAAGTTATCGAACTAAAATAGACTAAAGGCCGGGGTTAAAGGAGCGTAAACAATCCTGATACCCGGCTTTTTTATAATAACAAATCTATACTTAAACTATAGACTTAACATTAATTTAACCCTAACAACAACCCAAATTGAGTACATCGCTAAACCTCGAAAGTATTTTCGTTGAAGAGAGCCAGATTCCAGATGAATTTAGGCTTAAGGAAGAAATCAATCAAAAAGAGTTTCTTTCAAATGGAGAGATGAAGCCATGGAATGGACCATTTAATGAAGTGTTTTCTCCAGTATGCATAAAAACCCCTGAAGGCCTAAAACGAAAGCGTATTGGTAGTTTTCCTGTTTGTACAGAAAAAGAGTCGACTGAAGCTTTAGATGCAGCTGTAGCCGCTTATGATAACGGCCGCGGACAATGGCCAACCATGAGCGTTGCCGATCGGATTAGCTGTGTGGAAAACTTCACTCATAAAATGATTGAGCAAAAGGAAATTGTTGCGAAATTAATTATGTGGGAAATCGGTAAGTCTTATGCCGATTCAGTTAAAGAATTCGACCGTACGGTTGAATATATCTATGCCACCATCGATGCACTGAAAGATATTGACAGGCAATCGTCGCGTTTTGAAATTGAGCAGGGAATTGTTGCCCAGGTACGCCGTTCTCCACTGGGTGTGGTGCTTTGTATGGGGCCGTTCAACTATCCGTTAAACGAGACTTTTACTACGCTTATCCCGGCTTTGATTATGGGCAATACGCTTTTATTCAAACCACCTAAACACGGTACTTTATTGCACTATCCTTTATTAGAGGCTTTCCGTTCCAGCTTTCCTAAAGGGGTTGTAAATACCATTTATGGCCGTGGCAATACCATTGTACCGGGACTAATGAAATCGGGAAAAATTAATGTACTTACTTTAATCGGATCGAGTAAAGTAGCCAACGAACTGAAGAAACTGCACCCTAAAGTGAACCGTTTAAGGGCAATTTTAGGTTTGGATGCTAAAAATGCTGCAATTATTACTAAAGATGCCAATCTTGATTTAGCGGTTTCTGAAACGGTTCTGGGTTCGCTTTCTTTTAACGGACAGCGTTGTACTGCGATTAAAATAGTTTATGTTCACCGCAGTTTAGCACAGGAGTTTTTAAAACGTTTATCAGCCGAAGTAGAGAAACTGAAATTTGGCATGCCATGGGAGAAAGGCGTAAACCTGACACCACTGCCTGAGCTGAACAAACCTGAATACTTAAAGGAATGTATTGATGATGCCGTTTCGCACGGCGCTAAAGTGATCAATAAAAATGGTGGACAAACCTTAGAAACTTTTGTTTATCCAGCCATTATGTATCCGGTAAACAGCAATATGAAACTATATCGCGAAGAGCAGTTTGGCCCGATTGTTCCTGTTGTTCCGTTTGATGATCTGGAAGAACCTATAGAATATTTAATTGGCTCGCCACACGGCCAGCAGGTGAGTATTTTTAGTAATAACGCGGCGGTAATTTCTTCATTGATCGATCCTTTGGTTAACCAGGTAAGTCGCGTAAATATCAACTGCCAGTGTCAACGTGGTCCAGATGCTTTCCCTTTTACCGGTCGTAAAGACAGTGCTGAAGGAACACTTTCTGTAGTGGATGCATTGCGTTCGTTCTCGATCCGTTCTTTGGTAGCAACCAAATTTACAGATGATAATAAAAAGTTATTGAACGAAATTGTTAAAGGAGATGATTCGAACTTTTTAAGTACGAAGTATATTTTTTAATAAGGATAATCGTCATTGCGAGGAGGAATGACGAAGCAATCTTAACACGAAGAATTAATTGTCAATTCTAGAAGATTGCTTCCCCGAAAGGTCTGGACAGGTTCTCGGCTGAAAAGCCTTTTCGCAATGACATTTTTAAATAGTTTTATATAGTCCTCGTTTGTAACGAGGATTTGCGAGATCCGCATTTGTAATGCGGGTAATGCGCTATTTATCGGCGATACAATCGCCTTTCTCATGCATCCTCGTTACAAACGAGGACGATTTTTAAAACACCCAATTCCGTGTGTTCTGTGCTTCCGTGGCAAAAGCGTGTACTATAAAACATCTGTGTTTATCAGTGCGCATCTGTGGTAAAATTCATTTGAAAACGATTATTTACTTCAAACTCTTCACCAAGCTCAACTTTAACTCTTTAATCCCTTTTACCACTAAACCGGCAATTTGTTTAGCCCCCTCAGGACTTAAATGTGTATTGTCTTTCTTGCCATTGGGGTAGTTCACATTGCCCGAATCAACATAATTGAATAATTTAATGGATGGCTCTTCACCTAAGCGGTTTAATAAACTTTCTGTTTTCACCAGCATATCGATCAATGGTACATTTAACGAATCAGCTACCAGGCGGGTTATGCGTGGATAATCGCCATGTGAATCCATCAAAACTCCATTTTTAAAGCTTCTGCGTGAAATTGGCGTAAGTAAAACCGGGAAAGCTTTTTTGCTTCTGGTTTCTTTTACATAATTAACCAGATTGATCTTGAAATCTGCTAAGGATACACCGACAGCTGGTTTATCAACTTTCTCATCGTTATGCCCGAATTCGATGAAAACATAATCGCCTGGGTTTAACTCGGCCAATATTGGGTCCCAGCGTTTCTCTGCCCTGAAAGATTTTGTACTCCTTCCATTCAAAGCCCGGTTATCAACGGTAACATCAGCTTTGAAATAAGACTGTAATGCCATGCCCCAGCCTGTTTCCGGATACACTTTTTCTTCTTTATTGGCTGCGGTAGAGTCGCCAATGATATAGAGTTTTGTTTTCTTTGGGATGAATGTAAAAGAAAATAAAACGGCTATTGTTCCTGCCGCCAAAATTTTAAAGAAATTCCTGTTCATGTTTTTATCAGTTATTTTATTTAGCTGGATTCCATAGGTCTGTTCCACCTAGTATATTTTTTAAAGTGTAGTTTTTTGCCTCTTTATCTGTTAATTGTTTTGTCCAGGGCAACCTTGTTTTAGGTGATGCGCCACTGCCCTTACTTTTATATTCTGCATAAAAAACGGTCAATTCCTTATTAGGGAACATCAGATCACCTTTCCATGGATTCCAGCCTTCGCGCAAGATATGTTTGCCCAGATCGCAGCTAATGAATACCGTTTTTGCATAAGGCCTCCATGGTCTGCCGAGGTAAGCTTTTGTTACAGTTTCATCTGCAATGAGCATACAATTTATAAAAACAAATCCAAACTTTTGCGTCGCTGAAGTTGAAGCTGCAGTAATATAAGAATCGCTTAGGTTTTTGATTGTACAATTTTGAAAGACTACCGTAGCCTTGCCGAAAATAAAATCAGTTGTGCCTTCAATATAACAATCCTGATAGTATTGCCGGCTATTTTCAACCGCGGCATACAGTGTATCCTGATTACCCAAAAATCTGCATTTTTTTGCTTTAAAACGATCGCCTTCTACATGTAAGGCTACGGCCTGTCCGACTCTTCCTGATGAGTTGATAATGGTTAAATTTTCAAGCTGAATATCATTTCCCTGAACAAGTACTGTGAATGAGGTATAAGTGCTGAATTTAGCATTGCCAAAAGCATCCTTACCTGATGAATTGGACTTCCCTGAGTAATCATCAAAGGTGATGATGGTATTTTCAGTATCCTCTCCGATAATAGAAATTTTGATCTTCCACGAGGGAATAATCAGCTTCTCTTTATAGGTTCCGTTTTTAACATAAATTTTAACTTCTTTCTCGCCTAAATCCCTCACTGAATTTACAGCTTCCTGGATGGTTTTGTAATTTCCGTTGCCATCCTGTGCAACGGTTATTTCGGAAGGGTATTTAGGATCTTGGGCATGGGCGTAAAGAATAGAAAAGGTACTTATAAAAAGTAGTGTGATCAGCTTAAAACAGGATATTCTTTTCATTTTGGTCAATAAAGATCTGAATTTAATTTTATTTAACAACTCCTGGATTGTCATTACCAAGAGTCTTCATCTCAAGCGCAGTGCAACGTAGCCGAGAGATCTATCTGGGCAGATCTCTCCTCCGAAGGAGTTCCTTAGGAACACTTCGCGATGCTCCGGTCGAGATGATGATTTTTCTATGGAATCTTTAGATATATATCCTATCGAGAGATATTCTCATTAAAAAGGGCAGATTAAAACCTGCCCTATAGTTTTTGTTAGTATGTCCACCTCGGATCGCCGATTGGGCCTCCGGTGCTTCCCGCACTTCTTAAAGGTGAACCAGCAGCTAAGGTAAAATCAGTAGTTGTGGTTGTCCAGCCTGTGTTTATGCTTTGATTACTGGACAAAGTTGCTGTTCCAAAGGTTAGTGCTGTTCCGCCGGTTAGGGCGCTGAATAGGTTGAAGTAATTACTGTTCGAAATCTTTAATGTACTTCCTGCACCTGTGCCCCTAATGGCAGCAGCGTTAACCGTACCCGATTTTGGTGTATTGGCAAAAATGCTGTTTAAAATGGTAAAGTTAATCGGGTTTGCATTTGCATCTAACAGGGCGTACTTCGCATTGCCACCAAAACCATTAAAGGTCGAATTCGTGATCGCAACTGTCGGGGTAACATCTCCTGTGTAAGTGGTGCTCGCTGTAACCAGACCAGGGCCTGCATTGTAAAAAGTAGATTTAGATATGGTAAGGTTATTAAACTGCATTTTATTTAGGTGAAAAGTATAATATGCAGATGAACCATTTAAGCCCATGTCGTAAACAATTGAGTTATTAACCGTAATGCCTGTGATTTTAAAATCGCGGGCGGCCGTGCCCCTATCGCCTCTTAAAAACGACGTTACGGAGCCATGTGCAATACAGTTATCCACCACTACATTGGTAAAAGTTGCTGCTGCACCATTGGCTGCCTGTGTACCAATAAAATTAAGGAAATAAAGCGATGCGCTGGCTGTTCCATCAAACTCAATACCGGAAAGCGTTACGCCTGCACCAGTACCCTCTAAATCAATTTCTCTATAATTAACCTTTGTATCGGTTGGGTTGCCTGATATTGATTTTATGGTAATGGTTTTTTGGGTGATGAAAGTGGTTGCCGATAAGGTATAGGTGCCTGGATTTAAACCAATAATTGCGCCATTTGTCGCACTTGTAATCGCAGCAGCCAGGTCATCACCAGGATTTAATTTTACCGTATATGTGGTTGGTGAAAGAGTAGTAAAAGTGGCAATTCCTTTGCTTTTCGTTCCTGCAAATAGTTCGGCGGTATATTTTGTTCCTGCTGTTAATCCTGTTATGGCTTTTAATCCTGCGGAGGCATCGGTGCTACTCAAGGTTATTGTGGTTGCGGTTCCGCTTTCAGGGCTTAAAACAATGGATGTTAAACCAACGGTTGGGGTATAACGCAGTGTAATGTTATTCTCTTTAATTTCATTATCTCTGATTGCTGCAAAAAGTTGAATCCCGGTTAACTGAAAAACGCTGCTACGTATATATTTCGATTCAGGCTGGCTTTCGGTTGCGTTGGCTTTAACCCTTGCGTAATATTTGGTTCTTACCGCTAAATTCTCTTCAGTTACCGTTACACCTGCCGTATCGGCTATAGTGGTGTAATTCACTGTAGCAAACAGCGAATCTGTTGAGAAATCGATACTGTATTTAAAGGTTTTTCCAGTCGACATTAAAGGAACTGTCCAGGTTAATTTCGCTGAAGTTTCGCCAGCGGTAATTTTTACATCGCTTGGCTTAAATATCCGTGCTGGTTCTGTTGGAATATCTTCTTCCTTTTTGCATGAAGAAATTACCGCAACCATCAATAATAAAACGACGAATTTAAACCCTAATTGATTTATAAATGTTTTCATAATTAATATCTAATTAATAACCAAAGTTTTGAGCCATGCTCGGATTTTCGATCAATGTTGTTTTAGGGTATGGGAAAAGTTCCTTTTTATTTGCTTCGAAGTAAAAAGCAATTCCCGTAGAAGTGCTGGTTATGGAGTTTTCTTCTGTAACAGCCTTTCTCCAGTTTTTAGTGGTATATCCGCTCGGCGCTGTTGAGGTGTTTAATCCTGGTGAGGCAAACACATTATTTGGTACACCACCATAGAGATCGAGTGTGGCTACTTCGTTTACGCTCGTTCCCAACAGGTAATTCCCCTCTTTTGCATAAACATAATTTGGTACACTGGCATAATCGCCCGCTCCTGCAATCAAAGCACGTATTTTAGTGCGTGTTTCTTCAAATTTACTGCCCAATAAATTCCAGCGGATTAAATCATATTTACGGATGCCTTCCCCTCCAAATTCCAATAACCGTTCTTTCACAATTGCAGTAAAAAAGCCGTTTTTATCCATTGGTGTTACCGGGATTTGACCTTCAAAGCCAGCATAAGCACGTTTCTGTACTTCTTGCAAGGCCCCAACCGCAGTTGCAGATGGCGCTCCGTTAATTTCATTATCAGCTTCTGCATACATTAATAATATATCGGCAAAACGTAACATTGGCCAGTTTACCCCGAAAGTTTGGGCAGCAGAAGAATTGTTAAAAGCTGTCCATGATTTGCGGAATTTTCCATCGGTCATGTTAAACAGGGTATTGATAATTTTCTTTGATGTTGCGGTAATTTCGAAAACACCGATGGTTACATCCCTGCGGCAGTCTTTGGTTACATCAAATTCGTAAAAGTAAGTAGGGATAGCATTCATCCCACCGCCACCTGAACCAAAAGTTGAGGCAGAGTTGAAGCGGATGCCATTATAATAACCTAGTTTGCTATCGGTAGAAGCATTGCCACCAAAAGCACCCACCTCAAACATCAGTTCGTGGGCATCATCATACCGGGTTGTGGTATGCAAGGTTTTGAATACATTTTCATAAACCGGATTCAGGCTATGCTCCGAACGGTGGTTCATGATATCCAAACACTCATCAAAAGCAATTTTATAATAAGTTAAATAATCAGCACTGCGTTCCATAGTATGGTTGGCCGATCTTAAAGAATAACCACCTCGGGCTAAGGCGATGCGGGCCCTTAAGCCTTTAATTGCCCCTTTGGTGTAACGGAAACTGCCATATTCAGAAATTCCGCTTCTCCATGGCACCAGGTCTTCTGCTATTTTTAAATCTGCGATAATCTGATCGTAGGTTTTATTGCGGTCTACATTAGGACCGTACAATGTTTCGGCATCTGCAGAAGGCACAAAAGACGCAGGAACATCACCCCAGTTACGGATCAGCTCATAAAGAAACTGTGCCCTTAATGTCAAAGCTTCACCATAATAGCGTTTCATAATTGTTTTGTCAGCCTCAGAACCATTGGTATAAAGATTAGAAGCCGGGATAAATTTGATGCAGATGTTTGCACGTTCTACGCCCGAATAGAGTTGTAAAAATGGATTGACCAAATCGGTATTGTCTGAACTTGCACCATACATGCTAATTCCCCTGCGATCGGAAGAGCTATAACTCCCCGAGGTTTTAAAATCATCAGCGGTTAAACCAAATAGTGTAGATATACGGCTTCCGTAACCATTATCACCGCAAAGGCGGTTGTAAACCGCAATAATTGCCGCATTGGTGTTGGCTGTACTTTCAAATACAACGTCCGGACTTGAAGTAGATGGCGATTGTACATCTAAATATTTTTTACAGGAAGTAGTTATGCTCAATGCTCCAACAGCAATTACCATTAAAGCCGATTTTATAAATTTATTGTTCATTTTCTTTAATGTTGAGGTTAAAATACCATATTGATACCAGCAAGGATATATCTGCTGCGCGGATAGGCAGCGTAATCTATACCTGGCGTAAGCGGATTCGATCTACGGGTGTTTGCTTCAGGGTCATAACCCGTGTAACCCGTTATCGTATATAAATTATTAACTGTTCCATAAACCCTTAATTTGGATATAAACCCTGTTTTTTTGATTACACTTTGTGGTAGGCTATAGCCCAGTGTTACATTGCTGATTCTTAAAAAAGATCCGTTTTCGATGGCATAAGAGGTTAAGGCGTAATTTCCTCCAGTTGGTGTCCATAAGGAAGTATTAGCATTCATTGCAGTTAATACTGCCGGATCGGTTACTTTCACCCCGTTGGCATCAAAGTTCTGCCAGCGATCGTTCATCACCGCAAGTAAATTGTTGTCTTTTACGTTGTATTGAGAGGTAAACTCTATTTTGTTAGCGTTGTACACCTTGCTTCCATAGCTAAAGTTTACAAATACAGTTAGATCGAAATTTTTATAGGCAAATTGATTGTTGAAGCCGCCAGTGAATTTTGGCTGTGCTGTACCTAAAACCGTTCTGTCGTCATCCCCGATCATCATACTTGATGAAGAGGATAATTTTTGAACCTTCATGTCGCCTGGCTGAGGATCACGGTTACCCAATAATACCCTGCTATTTGCAACAGTTGGCTTAAGTGTATAGGTATAAGCACCAGTAGTTGTATTTTGGACGTAGGTGAAATCGTCAACAGTATATCGTCCGTCCGAAACAAAACCGTAAAACTGACCAACCGGCTGGCCTACTTCGACTTTAAAATCGCCTAAGCTGTTTACCCAGCCTGATTGTGTGATGTATGAATTTACGCCATTTTGCAGTTCGACAATTTTGTTCTTGTTGAATGAAATGTTGAAACTGGTATTGTAACTAAAGTTGCGTGTTTTAATCGCCTGGTAATTCAATTGCAGTTCGAAACCTGTATTTTGGGTTTTACCCACATTTTGCTGTTGTGTAGCGTACCCCGTAGTTTGTGGTACATTTGCATTTAAAAGCAGGTTTTTTGTTCTGTTGTCGTAATAATCCAAATTAAGCGATAACTTGTTTTTAAATAAATCGATATCAATACCCAGGTTTTTAGAAATATTGGTTTCCCAGGTAATGTTCGGGTTAGATAAAATATTTCCTGTAGCGGTACCTGAAATTAAACCAGTTGATACTGAGCCATCTGTATCAGCATAACCACCAGTGGTAGAACTTAGGTAAAACAAAGTTCTAAATAAATCCTGACCGATGCGGTTGTTCCCTGCTGCACCATAACTAAACCTAACTTTAAAGTTATCTAACCAATCGAGGTTCATATCTTTTACAAATTTCTCTTCCGTTACCCTCCAGGCAACCTGTGCCGATGGAAAATAACCCCATTGTTTCCCTGCCGCAAATAACGAAGAAGCATCTGTTCTGAAGTTTACAGTGGCCAGGTATTTATTTTTAAAGCCGTAAGAGGCCCTGCTAAATACCGAAAACTGTCTGGTGCCAGAAATTAGTGAAGTTGGCCTATCCTGAATGGTATTTGCCGGAGCGCTGCTTACAAAAGCATCATCAGGAGAAATGTTTATGGGTAAAAATTTAATTACTGTTGTTCTCGAATCGATATCGACCATGTTGATTTCCTGGCCTACCAATAAATCTAAACTATGGTCTTTACCGAGATTTGGTTTATAGTTAATGGTGTTGGTATTGATAAAAGATTTTTGGGCTACCGTGTCTAGTTGGATGGCAGGTAAACCCGCATTGTTTCTCGCCACATTACTTACAGGGCCATTAAAGGTGTTAATATGCCTGTTGGTTCTGTTATAACCAACGGTACTCTTTATTGTTAAGTTTTTAAGAATAGAATATTGTACATAACCGCTCGAAATTAAATCGTTGCGGTAATCATATTTCAATTCCTGGTTGGCCAAAGTAATCGGGTTAGTTAATCCGGTGGTTAAATAATCTGCGTCGAATAGGTCGCCAGAATCACTTCCGCCAGAGTAGGGTTGATAACGTACCGAATTTCTTAAACGGTTAGTACCTTGCGAACCCGTAGAGCTTGTTCCTACCCCATCAATACGCTGACCGCTGTAACGGGCATTTAGGCCTACCCTGAATTTGTCTGAAAATTTATGATCCAAACGCATCGAAGCAAAAGTTCTCCGATAACCAGAATTAAGCATAATGCCATCTTCTTTTGTATTATTTACCGAAACATTGTAAGTGGTTTTAGAAGTACCGCCTGATAGATTTAAAACTTCGGTATTACTCCATGCCTGACGGCCGAAAACTTTGTCCTGCCAATCGATATTTGGAATATTTTTGTAAATGTCCAGATCTTCAAACGTGCCATATTTTTTGGTAAAAGTATCTTTTACATCCTGATTGGTGTTGTTGTTATAGAGTTCATATTGATATTTAATAAACTCATAAGGATTCATTACATCCAGCTCGTTTACAATCTGCCGTGCACCCGCATAAGCATCAAACGAAACAACAGGTCTTCCTTTCTTTCCGCTTTTTGTAGTTATAATAACCACTCCATTGGCACCTCTACTGCCGTAAATTGATGTTGATGCCACGTCTTTTAACACATCGATAGACTGGATTTCGTTCGGCGATAGAATGGATAAAGCATTTTCAACCTGGATTCCATCTACAATGTACAATGGCGAATTATCACCTGTAAGTGAGCTACCACCACGTACTTTAATTACAACTTCGGCGCCCGGGCTTCCTTCTGTTGTGGTAACCGATACGCCTGCCAGTTTACCCGCCAAAGCCTGGGCTGCGGTGCTTACCGGGAACTGATCAATATCTTTCCCGGTAATGGAAGATACTGAACCCGTTAAGGCTTCTTTACGTACAGATCCGTAACCAATGTTTACGGTAACCTCTTGTAAAGTGTTGGCATCTTCTTCAAGTGTTACATCTATCTTGTTTTGCTCGCCTACAGCAACGTTTTTTGTTTTATAACCTACATAGGTAAAAATTAGGGTAGCGCCTTTGGCCGGAATGGTAATTTTGTAAACTCCATTTGCATCAGTACTCGCCCCAATTTTCGAATCCTTTATCGATACACTCACGCCTATTAGTGGCTGCCCATCAGATTTATCCTTTACAGTTCCTGTTAATTGTCTGTTTTGTGCTTGAGCAACAGATAATCCAAAAAAAGAGAGAAGTGCTAAAAAGAGTAAAACTCTGCTCATAGTTATTTATTTATTTGAAGTAATTTGGTTTTTTAAGATGCTGCAATCGCTTGCAGATAGAATATAATTCTATTTCGGGGTGTTATATTTAGTTTATATTTGGTTACGTTGATGTAACAATTTTACAAACTAAAAAGCAATTGAAACCAGATTTAACTAAAAAACTGTGCAAACGTTCCCAAAAACGTAGATGTGACGTTTATTAATGTTGCTCATCCAATCCCCTTAAAGAGATATTTTTTGTAACTTGTACGCACTACGAAAATGAGATTTGAAACATCTACCATAAAAGATATTGCTAAAGCGTTGGGATTGTCAACTTCGACAGTCTCCAGGGCTTTAAGAGACCGTTACGAAATTAGTGAGGAAACCAAAAAACTGGTTTTGGCTTATGCCGAAAAGGTCAATTACCGCGCTAATCCAATCGCCAGAAGTTTAAAGGAGCGCCGTAGTTATTCTATCGGTATTATTGTAAGCGAAATTGCCAATAATTTTTTTTCTCAGGTGATAAATGGTATCGAATCCATCGCTTATGATAAAGATTATCACGTCATCATATCTCAAAGTCACGAATCTTACAAGCAGGAGAAACTGAATGTTGAGCACCTTGCATCACGTTCTATTGATGGCTTGTTAATCGCGCTTTCTTCAGAAACACAGGATATCGATTATTTAAGAGATTTATACGCTAAAGGTTTGCCAATTGTTTTTTTCGATCGTGTGCCTGAAGATTTTGAAACCCACAAGGTAATCGCGAATAACTTTAAGGGTTCTTTCGATGCTACCGAACATCTTATTTTATCAGGAAAGAGAACCATTGCCCATTTAACAAATTCCGAAAACCTTTCGATAACAAAAGAAAGGTTAGAAGGTTATAAAGCGGCACTGGCTAAATATCATATCGAATTTAGACCTGAGCTGGTTAAATATTGCCAGCATGGCGGTATGCACAGTGCAGAGCTGGAACAGGCGGTTAAAGAACTTTTGCCATTACAGCCTGATGGGATTTTTATTTCGAGCGACCGCTTAACTACCGGTTGTATTATGGCCCTAAAGAAAACCAACCCTGAGGTGGCACATAAAATCGCAATTGCGGGTTTCACAAATTCTAACCTGGTCGAATTGTTTTCACCATCTCTAACCTCGGTTAAACAACCCGCATTCGAAATGGGGCAGGTAGCCACCGAACTGTTAATCTCGATGATAGAAGCTAAAAGACCCGTAACTGAGTTTGAAACCAAGGTTTTGGACACAGAGTTGGTGAAGAAACGCTGAGCGCCAAGCGGTTGGCGATTTGTGCAAGGCGTTTAGCGGTATGCGGCCGATGCATGGCACGCTAAACTTAACCCTCAACTCCAAATTATCATCCTTCGCTTAGCGCCAAACGCGCTACACCAAACTCCCTACAAATTATTACCTTTGCAGCATGGTAGAAATCACATTAAAAAAGGGCAAAGAAAAAGCGGCATTACAGAGACATCCATGGGTATTTTCGGGAGCATTGGAGAAAGTTAAGGGCAAACCTGAAGATGGTGATGTAGTAAAAGTTTTTGCTTTCGACAATGAATTTCTGGCCTATGGTTATTACAACAGCAATTCGCGTGTTGCCGTTCGTCTTTTAGAATGGGATGAAGCGCAAACTATTGATAACAGCTGGTACCACAACCGCTTAAAACAGGCTATCGCTTCACGTCAGTTTATTTTAGGCGAACACACTAATACCTGCCGACTGGTTTTTAGCGAAGCCGATTTCCTGCCAGGTTTAATTGTTGATCAATATGCTGATTTTCTTTCTCTTCAGATTTTAAGTTCAGGAATCGAAAAAGTGAAAGCAGAAATCGTAGAAATTTTAAAAACTGAACTAAATCCAAAAGGAATCTTTGATAAAAGTGACGCTACCGCGCGTACCCACGAAGGTTTGCCTATCGAAAACGGATTGCTCTGGGGCGAAAACCCACCAGAATTTTTGGAGGTAAAAGAAAATGGAATTATTTACCACATTAATATCGCAGAAGGACAAAAATCAGGATTTTACTGCGATCAGCGCGATAACAGAAACATTTTAGCCAGTTATACAAAAGGTAAAAAAGTTTTAGACTGTTTTAGTTACAGCGGTGGATTTAGCTTAAATAGTTTGGCTAATGGTGCTGCAAGCATTACCAGTGTTGATAGTTCGGCTTTGGCTGTAGAAACACTAAAACAAAACGTAGCCTTAAATAAATTTGATACGGATAAAGTAACAGCCATACAATCAGATGTAAATAAACAGCTCAGGGCTTTCAAAGAATCGGGAGAATTATTTGATGTGATAGTGCTCGATCCACCTAAATACGCGCCATCGCGTTCGGCATTAGACCGCGCGGCAAGAGCTTATAAAGATTTAAACCGTTTAGGCATGTTATTGTTAGAAAAGGGGGGCTTATTGGCCACTTTTTCTTGTTCCGGAGCGGTTGATATCGAAACCTTTAAACAGATCATCGCCTGGGCGGCACTTGATGCTGGCAAAGAAGTTCAGATTATTAAACAATTCTGTCAACCAGAAGATCATCCTGTTCGCATTTCTTTTCCGGAAGGAGAATACTTGAAGGGATTGTTGTTAAGGGTGCTATAAATTACCCCTTACCGGTCTACTTTAAAGCACAAAGACACAAAACACCAAGGTATTTTGAATATTAACCAGGTGTTATCGTGTCTTTGTGATCAGCTGAAATCAGCATCTGGTTATCCAACCATCACTTTAGCGGTAATGGCCAGCCTGTTCCAGGCATTAATGGTAACTATAGCCATAATAATCTGTGCTAATTCCTGCTCGTTAAAAAAGCTTGCCGCTTTTTGATAAATTGCATCAGAAACGTGGTGGCTAATCAAGGTTACTTCTTCTGTTAAAGCCAAAACAGCTTCTTCTTGTGCCGTAAATAAGGTTGTTTCTCTCCAGGCATTTAATAAATACAAACGTTGTTCGGTTTCGCCTATTTTGCGGGCATCGGTTGAGTGCATATTTAAGCAAAATGCACAGCCGTTAATTTGCGATGCACGCATTTTAATCAGTTCTAAAAGAATTGGATCTAGTTTGCTGGTTGATAAATATTTCTCTAAACCGTACATGGCTTGGTAAGCTGCAGGTTCTACTTTTGGGATATCAATTCTACTTTCCATTTTATTTGTTTTTTGATTACGATGTAAAGGTCTGCAACTTAATAAGCAAAAAACTTAATGTAGTTTAAGAAATGATTAGCTAACACAAAGGACACATTTTTTTGCCACGGAAGCACGGATTAACACGGAGTGTTTCCAGGGTCTTTGTCCTCACAGATCATATGTTTTCTTTTTCGATACCCGTACTATATTTATCCGTGCTTTCTGTGTCTCATGTTAAATGAGGTTAACGCTGTGTGTTCTGCGGTTAACAAACGATTATTTCTTAGCCCTGATTTTACTCAAAAATTCTGGTGTAAAGCCGAGGTAAGAAGCCAGCATATACTGTGGCACACGCTGTACAAATTCAGGGAATAAACTATTAAAATGACGGTATCTTTCCTCCGCTGTTTGGCTGTACAGGAATTTTATCCTCCGTTGTGAAGCTTGATGGTTTTTTTGCAAGATCAGTCTGAAGTACCTTTCCAGCTTAGGGAGTTTATGGAACATCTCATCATAATGGTGATGTTCGATGGCAATCACCTCGGTGGTTTCTGCCGCCTGGATATAAAATTCAGATTGCTCATGAAATAGAAAGCTGGTTAGATCGGTAATCCACCAGTTTTCGATGGCAAACTGTGTGGTTTGCTCAGCACCCTTTATATCAATGAAATAAAGCCTCAGGCAGCCTTTTACTACAAAATAATTCGCCCTGCAGGTTTGCCCTTCTTCTAATAGAAAAGCCTTCTTTTTAACGGAAAAAGATTTGAGTAGCGATGCAAGGGTTTCTTGTTCATCGCTACTCAAATCTATAAATCTATTGATATGGTTATAAAGTGCACTATACATAGCTCTACTAATGATTAGCTAAAATAGGTATTATTATAAAAACGGAATCAATATCTTAAAGTGAAAAAGCCTTATATATCGGATGTGCATATTCGCCCCAGTTTTTCATCGCGCCAAGTAATATTGCTTTTAAACCTTTGTTATCAGTTGGCTTTCCTTTTGTAGGGGGTGCTAAATCTTTCTCTGGCACGGCAACTTCTGTTACTTTAGTTGCAAACCAGGTTACATTCTCGTGGGGTAAAGCTAAACCTAAAATCATACCAGGCAATCCGGTAAAAGATTCTGGACCGCCTGAAACTGCAATCTGATTCGAATAATAAGCCACAACATAAACCGAGTCCATAATGATTGCATTTGCCCTGCGGCATTCGTAACCTGCAATTTCTCTTGTTTCGTCGGTAATTTTCCAGTTAATTTTACGCACGCTATCTTTAACCAGATAAGTATCCTCGTAAACACTTTTTTGTGTAGTACTGGTTTGCGAATCGAAATTTGTAGCAATTGTATTTTTTAAATCAGCCAGCACATCTGTTGATAACCAGTTGTTATTTACAGTTTCTTCTATAGTGGGCCATTTATATAAACTTTTATCACTGGTAAAGCTAAGTGTGCTCTTGGCAACTTTAAATTGAGGATTATTCTTCTTGTATTGCTCAAAAGCCTCTTTCATATAAGTTTCATTGTCCTTATCAATCCTCTTTTTAATCAAAGCATACATATTAGACCTTTTCTCAAATTCGATCACCCCATTTTTTACGAAGTGTATATTTTGAGCGGATAAGCTCTTGCTGATGAAAATAACAGCAAATAAAATGATATATTTCAGTGTAGTTTTCATGATAATTATTTTTGTGTTTTAATACCGCCGCCCATTTTGCTAAAATCCCATGATACCGAGAACATTAAATACCGCCTTATAGTGGTATAACTGCTTTGGCTAATGGTTGTATTGTTGGCCGAACGGTTGAAGCCGATATTCTGGTTAAGAATATCATTTACAGTTGCTGAGAATCTTAAATTTTCTGCTTTGAAGAATTTTTTACTTACTGATGCATTCCAGATAAGTCGCTCAAAACTTTCGGCAAGTACTTGTGTTTTTCCGTTGTATTGGTATTCTGCATCTGTAGATATTTCAAACTTTCCTGGTAGTTGCACATTACCTGATGCATAACCAGTCCATCCCCATCCATCACTATTCCTACCAATACTTGCTCTTGCCATATTATACGATGGGCCAAAGCGGGTATAAAAACTATAACTTTTATCTTTGTATTTCGAAATATTGATGCCCCCATTGTAGGTATAGTTTTTGGTATTATTTAAGGTTCTGCCTAAATCGGTGGTAATAAAGTTATAAGAAGAACTCCCGTTTGCATTTGCATTTAAACCTATATTTATTTCGCCAAGTGTGTTTATTTTCCTGCTTATCTGTCCATATAGATAGAAATTTGTTTGCATTTTATCATTGTAATTGATGTAACGATAAGTGCTTTTACCAACACTATTAGTGGTTACATCACTAATAATTGGATTTGCAGTAAAGCTGTAGGAGCCGCTTAACCAAACCGATTGGTTAGTTAAAACTTTGTAAGCATTATAACTCGCATTAATATTGCTTCTGAATGATGGTCTTAAATCTTGATTTCCTTCCACAACATTAAATGGATCGTTATTTATTCTAACGGGCTGAAGCTGATCAAGTGAGGGCTGATTGGTATTACCATTATAACTAATCCGTAATGATTTTTGCTGAGAAAAACGATATTGGTAAGTTGCCTGGGGCATATAATTAATAAAGTTTCTTACATAGGTTTTGTTACGGTAAATATCATCCTGCTTAAAATTTACCCCACTAAATTTCGATCCAAAATTGATAACCGTTTTACCTTTTTTATAATTGAAAATTGCACCTGCCTGGTTGATGGTCTGATTTAGCTCAAAGTTGTTACTGTAGAGCGTATCTAAAATATCATATCTGCCACTTCCAGATTGATTAAATGATAGCCGATCTGATTTCCCGTTCATTAAACTTAGGCCATAGTTAATAATTACGGTTAAGGTTTTTGAAAGGGGTTCAGTGTAAGCCGCATTTAACTTAAAGGCACTATTTGTGATATCGTTAGTCTTTAACTGATTGGTAAGACTATCTATTGTTCCTGTTCCAACTGTATCTGCTCTTTTATTAAAGGAATTTAAGTACCCTTCGCTATTACTTTTGTTGATCGATTGATTTAAGTTTAATGATAATGTACGCCCTGTTTTCTTTAATTTTTTGGTGAATAAAACGTTCACGTTAAAACTTTGATCATCTACCTCATTGCTTAGCGTTCTGTCTGATGAATTAAGGAATTTATCATTCTCACCGGAAGTTGAAGTTACAAAATGGTTAGAGGTATTACTTTTTTTCAAAGCGCCATCAACATTAACTTTCATGGTTAGGGTAGTATCGATTTTTAGCTCATACATCACATCCAGTTTTTGTCTGAACATGTCGTTGTCAAATGATTCATTTGAGGTGTTATTCTGTACTCCCGATTCTAAATTGTTCTGATTTATTGAGTTTTTATCACCCTGAACCCTGATTGATCCAATTTTATAATTCGTGTTTAACGATTCCTTGTCTTTATTCCATTTGTTATCAAAATGCAAGCCCCCGGTTCTGGCTACAGGTAAACCCTGACCATTATATTGTCCGTCATAACTATCAAAATCATCACCTCCACTACTAAAATACATTCCACCGTCATCACTCATCGTCAGGCTGCTCGATCCGCTGTATTTATCGCGGTCATCCCAACCTAAACCTACTGTTCCGTTATTGCCCAAAATGCCATAGGCCGAAAATTTCTTTTTGCCCCAGAATTTATTAAACATTCCCTGCCCCTGATAAAAATCTTTTGTTCCATAACCACCCTGGACTTTGCCAAAGTAGCCGTTCTTTTTATCTTCTTTAAGTTTAATGTTAAGTGTTTTGGTTTTTTCGCCATCATCAATGCCTGTAAAACTAGCCTGATCGCTTGCTTTATCATAAAGTTGAACAGATTCTACCATATCTGCCCGAAGATTTTTGGTTACCAGTGTTGGGTCGTCACCAAAAAATTCTTCACCATCTACCAATACCTTTGGTACTGTTTTGCCCTGAGCCGTAATTTTACCGTCTTTATCTACCTGAAAGCCCGGAAACTGTTTAATGAGGTCCTCAACCTTTGAGTTCGGTTCGATATTATATGCTTTGGGATCAAACTCTGTAGTATCGCCTTTAATTTTTATGGCTGTTCTGTTTCCTTTAATAATTACATCGGCAAGAATTTTGGCCATCCCTGTTAGATTAATCTTTCCATAATCTTTAACCTGAGTGGTAGAATCGAGCGTAAAATGATCTACAAAATCTGCATACTTAGGGTAAGAAACCAATAAGATAAACTTCCCGTTTTTAATTCCGCTAAGCTCGAATGAGCCATTTTCTGCTGCCCGGGTAAATTTTACCAATGTAGAATCTTTTGCATTTAATACAGCGATGGAGGTTCCAGATAAAAGCGTTGTCGATGCAGTATCAATCGTTCGACCTTTAATGGTATGGAGGCTTTGTGCTTTAGAATAAGTGGAGATAAAAATAAAAAGACACAACGAGAGTAATAGGCGTTTCATAGATAAGATTTGGTTTTGTTTGTCGAATATAAAACTAATATGTTAGTTGTGCATAATGCTTTAACCTTTTTTAACATTATTGCCTAATACTCAATTCTTTTAATCTCTCAGGTTTTACAACAAATCGTTTTTCATATAGGTTAATTCGGCGTTCATCTATAAATACAAGCTCATGGTATAATAGCGGGTAACTCGCTGAAACGTTTTTGATAAAACACAGTCTTAATTACAAAACCACCTAGTAGTTAGGGGTTTAAACAAAAAATATCACAACATAAAATATAAAGTCATGAGAACTTCTATTAAAAATTTATTCGCAGCTGCATTAGTAATGGTTACTATAAGTAGCGCAACATTAGTAGCAAACGCTACAGAAAACAATGCAAATTATACCGCGATAACTCAGGTTAAAAATATCGGTAAAATTGTAGTATCCGGAAACGTTAAATTGATCCTTGTTCAGGATGCCAAAGAAAGTGTTGAAGTTTATGATCAATATTATACCAAAAATGCCTTGGTACAACAGCAGGGAGGAGAACTTAGAATCAGTTCTTTTGAAAAAAATACCTTAACTGTAATTGCCCACGTGAATAATTTAACTGCCATTGAAGCATCAAACACAGCAACAGTAAATACAGTAGGGAACTTTAACCTGATAAATTTAAATGTTGTTCTAAACGACAAAGCATCAGCAGATATAACAGCCAATATTGTTAACCTATCTACTACGGTTAAAGATACTGCATCATTAAAGTTAACAGGTTTTTCTGAAATACATTCAGCATTAATTGGATCGGGTTCTGAAATTAAAATGGGCGATTTTACTGCCCAGCAAAGCACGATTAAAGTAACAGATAAACCAATTTTAGTAAACAACAATAAATCACGCTATGATGATTTGCAGGTAGATTTATTAGAAAGACTATTCTAATCCTCCATCATATATTTTACCACAAATGCGCTGAATTTAAGTTCAGCGCATTTTTTTTGTCGTCATTGCGAGAAGGCTTTTTCAGCCGACGAAGCAATCTTACAACGATCGCTCATAATCAAAAAAGATTGTTTCCCCGAAAAGTCGGGGCAGACAGTCGTATCGCCTCGCAATGACGATTCTTTTATAAATCAAATTTTATCCCTTGTGCTAAAGGCAGCGTGTTCGAATAATTGATGGTATTGGTTTGCCTGCGCATGTAAGCTCTCCAGGCATCAGATCCACTTTCCCTGCCACCGCCTGTTTCTTTTTCGCCGCCAAATGCACCGCCAATCTCTGCGCCCGAAGTACCGATATTTACATTGGCTATACCACAGTCAGAGCCTTTAGCCGATAAGAATTGCTCTGCCTCTCTTAAATTCAAAGTCATAATGGCCGATGATAATCCTTGTGGAACAGCATTTTGCAAAGCAATGGCCTCATCTAATGTTTTGTATTTAATCAGGTATAAAATGGGGGCAAATGTTTCGTGCTGAACAATCTTAAAATCATTCTGAACTTCGGCAATACATGGTTTTACGTAACATCCGCTTGTATAGGCATCTCCCGATAAAACACCACCCTCTACCACAAAATTGCCGCCCTCTTCCTTACATTTTGCAATCGAATCTAAGTATGCCGCAACCGCATCCGTATCAATCAGTGGTCCTACATGGTTATTTTGATCTAAGGGATCGCCAATACGCAACTGTCCGTATGCTTTAACCAGTTTAGCGGTAAAGGCATCATATACACTTTCGTGGATAATCAGTCTCCTGGTAGAAGTGCAACGCTGGCCCGCGGTACCAACAGCACCGAATACCGCACCGATTAAACTCATATCTAAATCGGCATGTTCTGAAATGATGATGGCATTATTGCCGCCAAGTTCCAGCAAGCTTTTTCCTAATCTTGCGCCAACAGCAGCACCAACTGCTTTACCCATACGAGTAGATCCGGTGGCGGAAATTAAAGGGATGCGGCCATCATTTGTCATGAGTTCGCCAACTTCCCTATCGCCTAAAACCAGGTTGCAAACCCCTTCGGCTATATCGTTATCTTTAAAAACGTTTGCAATAATATGTTGACAGGCGATTGCGGTTAGCGGTGTTTTTTCTGATGGTTTCCAGATGCAAACGTTACCACAAACCAATGCCAAAGCGGTATTCCAGCTCCAAACCGCTACAGGGAAATTAAATGCAGAAATAATACCTACAATCCCTAACGGATGCCATTGTTCGTACATGCGGTGGCTTGGGCGTTCGCTGTGCATGGTTAAACCGTAAAGCTGCCTGGATAAACCTACTGCAAAATCGCAGATATCGATCATTTCCTGTACTTCACCAAAACCTTCCTGCAAACTTTTCCCCATCTCGTAAGAAACCAAGGTGCCTAACGCGTCTTTATTTTCACGTAACGCATCACCAAACTGGCGCACAATTTCCCCTCTTTTCGGAGCCGGAACCGTACGCCATGTTGTAAATGCTTCCTGCGCTTGATGTACAACAGCATCATAATCAGCAGCACTCGCAACCTTTGCCGAAGCAATCAGTTTGCCATCAACAGGAGAAAAACTTTCTAATGTATTTACATTAAGTTCCCCGCCCCAATTGCTGCCTGTACTATAGGCGGCATTGCTTGTATTAATACCCAGTTTGTTTAAAATGGATTGAATATCTGTAGTCATATATCTAACGATTTACACAAAAAAACGAAAAATTAACAGAAAGCAAGTCACATTGTAGTCTTTAAATTATTTCCATAATCAATATCTTCTTTTAAGCATAACGTGGTGTAAAATAAGGCTATAAATTTGTGTCTTTTGCTTTGCAATATAAATAGCGTAGTTTGCCAAAGAATAAAAATATCAAATTACGCTTCAGTTGTTATAAATAAAAAGATGAAAATAAAATTATTACTCGTTGCTTTTTTAGGGTTCAGTATTGCCCTTTCGGCACAAACAAAAAAGACAACTAACTCGCTCTTGTGGGAAATTTCTGGTAATGGATTAAAAAAGCCTTCCTATCTATTTGGCACCCATCATTTAATAGGGGCTAAATTTGCAGATACGATGAAGGTTCTGCAGGAAAAGTTTAAATCTACCGATGCAGTAGTGGGCGAGATTGTAATGGATAGTACTACGCAAACTAAAATGGCACCGTTTTTAGTGATGAAAAATAATACGCTGGATAGTTTATTAACAAAATCAGAATACAAGGAAGTAGAGGATTATTTTAAAAGCAAACAACCAGGATTTGAATTAAAGCAACTGAACAATTTCAAGCCTGCAATGGTAGCAATAATGATGATGCTTTTTGAGAGTCCAGATATGTTAAAAGATATAGGTGAAGGTATGGATGATAGCTTTCAGAAATATGCCAAAAAAAATGGGAAATCATTATATGGTTTGGAAACAGCCGAATATCAGGGTGCACTTTTATTTGACAGTGATCTGCAAAAACAAAAGAAAGCATTGCTGAAATCGATCCGGGAAGTGGACAAAAGCAAACAGAAAATGGAGGAACTGAAAACATATTACATGACTCAGGATATAGATAAATTAACCGAACTCTTTAAAAATCAGGATGAAGAATCAAAAGAATTTATGACTGAGCTCTTAAAAAACCGAAATAAAAGATGGTTAGATCAGTTGCCGGCCCTAATGCAAAAGCAATCGTTATTTATTGTGGTTGGAGCGGGTCATTTAGTGGGTACTGAAGGTTTAATAAAAGGGTTGCAGCTTAAAGGTTACATTTTAAAACCGGTAGCGACCAATTAAATATTTCAATGTGTTTGTAAAAAACAAAAGAAAGGGAGCTACATTTGCGTTTTTACTTTAGCACAAACATCCGTGTTCAAAATAAAACTAATTTGTAAAAACATAAAAATGAATAAAAAAATTATTGCCTGTGGCTTGATGCTGGCTTCTGCTTTTATGGCTAATCCACTTTTTGCACAGGAACAGCCCGTAGAAAAATCGAACAACTTAAATGTTTACCGTGTAACTGCAACCAAAGTTAACGATCTGGTGCATACCAAACTCGATGTATCTTTTGATTATGCAAAGCGATACCTGTATGGTAAAGAATGGGTTACTTTAAAACCTCATTTTTATCCTACCGATTCTTTAACCCTCGATGCGCAGGGAATGGATATTAAAACCATTGCATTGGTTGGCGCAAAAGGAAATACCCCGCTTAAATATGTTTATAAAGATAATAAGCTTTACATCACCCTAAATAAAAAGTACACCAATACCGAAAAGTACACGGTGTATATTGCTTACACCGCTAAACCCGATGAATTGAAAGTAAAAGGGAGTGCGGCCATAACCGATGCTAAAGGTTTATATTTCATCAACCCGGATGGTACCGATAAAAATAAACCAACGCAGATCTGGACCCAAGGTGAAACAGAATCGTCTTCGGCATGGTTTCCAACTATCGATAAACCTGATCAGAAAACCACTGAAGAGATTTCGATAACGGTAAAATCGAAATATACAACGCTTTCTAATGGAAAACTAGTGAGCCAGAAAACCAATGGAGATGGAACAAGGACCGATACCTGGAAAATGGATCTGCCACATTCGCCATATTTATTTATGATGGCAGTGGGCGAATTCAAAATCACAAAAGATACCTATAAAGGTAAGGAAGTGAGTTATTACCTGGAGCCAAAATTTGCGCCTTATGCCAAGCAGATTTTTGGTAAAACGCCTGATATGATCCAGTTTTACAGCAATTTATTAGGGGTAGATTATCCATGGAACAAATATGCACAGGTGGTAGCCAGAGATTATGTTTCGGGCGCAATGGAAAATACTACGGCTACTTTACACGGCGAGCAGGTACAAAAAACAGATCGTGAGTTATTGGATGAAAATGAAGAAGGAACCATTGCTCATGAACTTTTTCACCAGTGGTTTGGGGATTATGTAACTGCAGAGTCGTGGTCTAACTTAACCATGAACGAATCTTTTGCCACCTTTGGCGAAGTGATCTGGCATGGGCATGATGCCGGGCAAGATGCAGAAGATAAATCACGTTACGATAAATTACAATCTTATTTAGGATCGACCAAAAAAGGAGAAAGCCCTGTTTTAGCGCGTTTTTATTATGGCGACAAGGAAGATATGTTCGATAACATCAGCTATGCTAAAGGATCGATTATCTTATATGCCCTAAAAAATCAAATGGGCGATGCCGCTTTTTACAAATCACTTAACCGCTACCTCACCACCAATGCCTTTAAAAATGGCGAAACACATCAATTGCGTTTGGCTATGGAAGAGGTTACCGGGAAAGACTGGAGCCCTTATTTTAATCAGTGGTATTACAATGGTGGCCATCCGGTTTTAAGTATCGATTACGGTTATGAAAACGGCAAGGCAACAATTAAAATTAAACAAACACAGGATTCGAGCGTGCAGATTTTTACATTGCCGATCAAAATTGATATTTATGCAGGAGGCAAAAAAATCAGAAAAGAAATCCTGATCAATAGCCGAGAGCAGAACTTTAGTTTCGAGGTAAGTGCTAAACCCGATTTAATTGATTTTGATGTAGATAAAATTTTAGTTGGAGAAACCAACGACAATAAAACTGCTGAAAACTATTATTTCCAATACAAAAATGCGCCTAGTTATGCCAATAGAATTGAGGCCCTGCAATTTATTATGCAGAGCAAAGCCAAAAGTGGCCAGCTGGTATTACTAGAGGGTTTAAAGGATAAATCTGCAGATTTACGGGCTTTAAGCGTTGATGGCATTAACCTGGATGATGCTCAGATTAAAGCAGCAGCTTTACCAATTTTACTTCAGATTGCCAAAACAGATAAGAATACCGAAGCAAGATCAGCTGCAATTGTGAAATTAGCTGAAACTGGCGATCAGGCTTATAAAACTTTAGTGTTAGAAAGCTTAAAAGATAGGTCGTATAGGGTAATTGCTGCAGGTATTGATGGTTTGGCCAAACTGGCTCCACAAGAAAGTATCGCAGCTTTAGGATCGTTAGATGAAGATACGAAAGCACATATAGCACCATCTATTGCAACGTTATATATTAACGAACCAAAAGATGAGTATCAGGCATTTTATGATAACATTATGCTTACAGGTGACAGGAATAGGGTTTTTGCAGTGGTTGGTCAGTATTTTCAGTACCTGAGGGCCAATAATAATCCTGCAGTTACGGAAAAAGGCATTACGAACATTGGTGGCGCCATTGAAAGATTAAAATTACAGACCTATTTAAACAAGCAACTTGCGGGTGCTTATACTGCAGCTGCGCAGGCTAAAACCCAACAAGCTGCCGCAATAAGCGGAGAGGCTAAAACAAAGCTGAGCAAACAGGCCGAATTATTTAAAAAAGGCGCGGCAGATTTAGAAAAGGAATAATATTATTGCCGCAACCAACCATTGTGTTTTAAATATAGGATTAAAGCAAGAGGCCAGTTTGATTTATCAAACTGGCCTCCTATTGTTTAGTAATATATTGCTAATTATCTGGCTGATGTATAGGTAAGCGTGTCAGTAGCCGAACGGCTTATTGGACTTGCTCCCCATTTAAAAGAGATATAAAAGGTTTTGGTAGCCGGATCGTAGCGGTTATCATAAGCTGGATCATTTGCTAAAGTTGCATTACCCTTGCTTTTCATCGTTACCTTGTTGGTTGTAGGATCAACATTAATGGTTAATCCATCAATACCGCCAGCTCCACCACCGTCTGCCCAGATTTGAGCAAAATTGACAGCATTTGCACCATTACTTGACAAATCTTTACTTAAGCCTTTATAAAAGCCGGTTAAGCCGCCAGTGTCACCTTCTCTAAAAACATAGCCTTTTAAGGTATATTTTCCATCATATTTGTTTCTAACCGCTACATTAATAACCACAGCACCAAATTTATTACTGATTACTTCTCCAGAAGCATCTTTGATAATTACAGGTAAACCGTAACCAACAGCTGGATCAAGTGCCGTACTCACAAACTTTACCGGAACCTGTACCCTGCGTTCATTCGCAGGAATCGTAATTGTTGTTGGCATCATAAAAGCATTCGATGGCACTATTGTTAAAGGTGCATCAGTATGAGCCGCATTATAAGCAGCAAGTACAGTCGGATCAACCGATAAAGTTACCTTAATATCAGTAGGCTTCGTACTTGAGGCCGCGTAATTGATATAATAATAGTAGTCAGTAGGCGTATCTTTTTGAATAAGTGAAGTGCTCAACGAGTTGATACCACCATCGCCAACGGGCGAACCAACAGGAATTTCTACAACAGGTGTTGTTGATGAGAAATCAGGTTGCTCATTTTTGTTCTTCAAACAAGAAGATAGACTAATTACGCATAATGCTGCAATAAATCCTTTGAATATATTTTTATTTTTCATTGTTCTAATTGTTTTATTTAACATCCCAGAAAACTCTAGAAGTAAATTGGTTAATTGTTCCTTCTGCAATTACATTTGCCGAGTTGGTGTTATATTCTCTTTGTGGATATAACATTCTTACCGGGATCTTTTTGGTAGTTACCGTAGAAGAAATAGATATTGGCATATCTGCAGGAAGCTCTAAACGTCTGTAATCTGTCCAGGGTTCAATATCATTTGTACCGTTCATTGCTGCCCATTTCTGTTTAATAATCAAGGCTATTTTATCAGTATTGCTGGTCCAGTTTGCAACAGGTTGATCATCAAGATAGGTGGTTGCTTCTGCTTCAGTTAACCCAAGGTAAACAAAGTTAGCTTTTACAGCGGCCTCATAATTTTCTTTTGCGCTGCTTGGTAGGTACCCCCTTTGGGCCGCTTCAGCCTGAAGGAATAAACTTTCAAAATCTGTCATGATGGGCTGAGATTGATCAAATGATTTTAGCACACCTTCACCAATGCCAGAAACTGTAGTAAGTGTTTGATCGAAATTTACATCCTGTCCCCAAACCAAGCTCACATATGCGTTTCCTGCTCCATCATTAACTGTGCTGTAGAACTTGCCTAATCTTGGATCACTATTATTCTTAAGGAAATCCATACCGTAAGTGCTGGCCAGCATATAGGTGTGTGATGCAGTTTTGTCGCCATTGGCAGCATAACCATATACTCCCCAGAATGGATTTTGCTTGCCGGATGTATTTAAATATCCTGGATTGTTAAACATTCCCTCTCCAGCTCCAATATATCCAAATCCATTTGCCGTAATTTTTGCAATCTCATCTTTGATATATTGTTCCCTTCCAGGCATTTCCGATTGACGCAAAAGAATCCTAAGTTTTAATGTATTCGCAAATCTACCCCATTTTTTCACATCTCCTTTGGCGTAAATATCTGCTGAAATGTCCGATGGACTTACATTTGCTGTTTTAAATAAGTTTGCTGCTGTATCTAATTGCTTGACAAGATCTTCGTAAACAGCCTGTGCTTTGTCGTATTTTGGGTTAAGAAAGAGAACCGATTTTGATGCCTGCGTGTAAGGCACATTGCCATAAAAATCTACCAGATATTGGTAATCCCAGGCTTTCATTGTTTTGGCTACAGCCACAAAGAAATTTTGCCCTGTCGCTTTACCCTGTTTTTCCAGGGAGGCGTAATCGTTAAGGTTATCATAAAGATTGCCCCAAAGTGTTGTGGAACCACTCCAGTTGGTAGTAAAATTGTATGAACGCTCTTCATACCATCCAGAAACACCACCAGGTGTCATCCAATAATTCATCCATAAGGCTGCAAAACTGTAAAAAATAGAACCGCCAGTAGTGTACGCGGCAGTATTGTTTAAAGCACCCGTTAATATTAAAGTAGGCTTAACATTTGTAGCGTTGTTAGGATTTTCATTAATATCTAAAAAACCCTTTTTACAGGCACCCAGCATTAGTACTGCCGACACCATAAACACATATATTAATTTCTTTTTCATGTTTTTTTGTTAATTGTTAAAAGCCAATTGTAGCGGTAAAACCATAAATTCGCGTAGGAGGAGTTTGATTCAAATTATTCACACCCTGTGCATTTCCGGTTCCAACGTTAATCTCTGGATCTGTGTAAATGTTATCGCTCGGTCTGAACATAAATAAGTTTCTGCCTACAAAAGCAATGCTCGCATTTTTAATGAATTTGGCGTTGCCTTGTAACCACTGTGTTGGCACTTGATAAGCCAAAGAAAGTTCCCTGATTTTCCAGAATGCAGCACTCATTACATAGTTAGATGCTGTATTGTTACGGATACCATCAGCCCAAAAAGATCCATTACCCTGTATAGTTGTAGTATTGATGTTTGGTACAAATACGCCTGGTGAAGTTTGAATTACTGAATTTGGATAAACAAAGCGCTCGCGTCCGGCCTGTGCAGAAGTATAACTAACACCCGCAAAATCTAGTGTACTTGCAAAACTATTATAGAAAACATTACCGCTACGGTATTCTGCTACACCCGAAAGGGTAAAGTTTTTGAAAGTAAAACTGGTATTAATTCCCAATACACTGCTTGGGTTGGTTTGTCCGAAGTCTTTGTTAATTGGGTTTGAAAGTGGTAAACCTGTGTTAGCATCTACAATAACACGGCCCTGAGGGTCTGTTTGGTAGCTGCTTACCTGTAATGAAGGGAAACTCTGGCCTACTACGATATAGTTGTTATCGCCAATACCCAATTGATTTTGACCTTGATATAGCGATAGAACTTTATTGGTGTTGTATGAATAGTTTACACCTACATTCCATCTGAATCCATTTGAAAAACCAATTACCGGTGCTGCGTTTAAGCTAAACTCAATCCCTTTATTTTGGCCTTCACCAGTATTAATTACAGCACTTGTATAACCTGTGGTAGCAGATAAATCTATCCCGTTGATGATTTCCTGATCTTTGGTATTCTGCAAGTAAGCCGAAGTTTCTAAGGTAATACGGTTATTTAAGAAACCGATATCCACCCCAATTTCTTTTGAAACCGTTTGTTCTGGTTTCAGGTTAGGATCATACACAGCGTTATCAATAGAATATCCTGCCGTACTACCATAAGGGAAGTTCCCTGCCGGACTGGTAGTAGAAAGCAATTTATATGGATCGATCTGTACCGCGTATACTTTAGAAATACCTCCACGGATTTTTAAGTTACTGATGATTTTGCTTTCTTTTAACGCAGGGATTGCATCTGTAAGTGTCAAAGCTGCATCAATGGCTGGATAAAAGAAAGAGCGGTTACTTTTCGCTAATCGAGAATCCCAGTCATTTCTACCAGAGATGTGAATAGTTAAGTAATCATGATAAGTAGCGGTTAAATCTCCAAACAAACCCAACTGACGGGAGTTGCGTTCGTTTTCAGAACCAACAATTTCACCCGAACGGTTATTAAGGTTAAAAAGATTATCTACCACTAAATCATTTCCAGCTTGAGTCATGTACTTATAGTTTTTCTGAATCACCTGCGCTCCACCAATTAACGTGAATTTAAATTGGTTAAACGTTTTAGTAGCTGTTGCAAGAAAATCACCTGTATACCTGCTTTCAAATTCATTGTAATCACGTACTGATGATTTTGTGTATTGGTTAGCTGCTATGCCTTTGCCAGAGTTATGTGCAAAATCCGAATAAGTGTAAGCATAGTTCCTGTCTTTACCTTGGGTATTTTTTGTGCTCAAACCACCTCTCGCCAACAGGCTTAACCAATCAACAGGCTTATAGGTGAATGAAACATTACCCAATAAATCATCTCTTCTTTCATTGTTGCGGTTCTGTTGCAAGCCGAAATAAGGGCTATTATAATAATCATTGTAATAATCGTTAGGATTACCATATTTAGAGTTTAAATCGCTATACTCCGTCAATGGTACGTTTCCCGGCGTATTAATTACATTGTTATATACTTGATTAGTACTCTTATCGTAATTTCTCTGGGTATAATTAAATGAATAATCAGCTAAAAATTTGTTCAGTTTACGGGTTCCGTTAATACGGATCGCTGTTCTGTTAGATTTATCTCCAGGCACATAACCTTTACTGTTCACACGCTGAAGGTTGATATAGGTTGTTCCGTTTTCATTTCCACCAGAGTAAGTGAGATCGTTTTGCTCATCAATACCTGTTTCGAAGAAACTTTCTTTCTCGCCTTCTTTGTAAGTATAGGGTACCATTTGGTAAGTGCCATCTTCTAAAATACGGCCCAATGGTCTGATGCTTCCATCAAAACGCTCGCCAAAGGTTTGGTTCTCAAAAGGAGTATACAACCCAAACCCAAAATCATCCTGCGTTGTTCCGCCGCCAAACTCAGTTTGCAGCTTAGGAAAGTAACTTAAACGATTTAGTAAAGTGGAATTAGTAAAAGTTATGCTACCTCCATCAGCAGACCCCCTCTTGGTGCTCACAATGATAACACCGTTGGAAGCATCTGATCCATAAAGCGCTGCGGCATTTGCACCCTTTAAAATATTTACATTATCAATATCATTTGGGTTAATAGAGTTTAACTGACTTAAAGGCACAATTATACCATCCAATACCAAAAGCGCCTGGTTGTTTCCGGTAAATGATCTGTTACCACGCAATACCACCCTAACCTGGTCGCCGGCATCAATCTGATTATTCGCCTGATTAATTTGTAAACCTGCAACTTTTCCTGATAAACCAGTAGCCAAGTTGGTTGGCCTGCTCGAGGTTAATGCTTTACCCGTAACCTGTTGCGTGGCATAACCAATTTCTTTTGGCTTACGCTTAATACCAAGGGCAGTAGAGATGGTTACTTCGCTTAAACTTTTCGAGTCTGGCGCTAAGCTAATGTTAAGCGTAGATTGAGTACCTACGGCAACTTCTTTAATTACAAACCCAATATAGGAGAACTGAAGCACCTCGTTTGGGTTAACACTGATGGCGAATTTTCCATCCGACCCGGTTGATGTGGCCTTTTTCGTGTCTTTTACACGGACACTAACGCCTGGCAGAGGTAGCCCATCATTTGATGCAACTACTTTTCCGGTAATATTTTTACTTTGGGCATTTGCTTGTATAATGCCACAAAATAAAAATATGAATAAACACAGTACGAGTTTTTTCATAGTTTTTAATCTTGGTTTAAGTTAATAATTCCGCGAAGTAACAATCTTTTTTGTTAATAAATCAAAAAAAATAACGTTTATGTTAAAAATGTTATAAATTGCGTGTAAGCATTAACTAAAATGTTTTAGTAATTTGATTTTATCTTAAATTTTTATGGTAAAATCACCTTCTTTTTAGCTTGTTTTTCTATTTGTTTTAGTTTTGATTTTTGAATAGCGATTTATCAAAAAGAAACCAATCGAAAGAGCTTAATTTTTCTGATTTTTATAAAAAAAACGCAATGAAAAAACTTTTCTCAGCCCTTTTTCTCTTCGGCATTTCCGCTTACGCTTTTGCCCAGAATGTTACCGTTGGTCCAGGTGCAAAACCTCTTTTAAAATCAATAATTAAAACCCCAGTAGAAGGAAGCCCTTATTTTAACACCAAATATGTCAATGGAAGTATAAAAACCGTTAGCCAGAAATCCTTTGACATAAAAAATGTAAGATATAATTTGGAAAACCAACAATTGGAATACACCGAAAATGATAACATTTATGCCATTCAGGATTCTGTCCAATCATTCACTCTGCTCGATTCGGCAGGCAACGTGCACAATTTCACTAAACTGAAGTCAGATCAGTCAAACGGGTTTTACGAAACCATGGCCGATGGCAACGCTGCACTTTTAAAACAATACACTGTAAAAAAAGAAATAGTTGAAGACTGGTTTACAAAGAAGAAAACCAACAAGTTGATACAGCATACAGTGTACTATATCAGTAAGGGAGGTACATTTCAAAAATTCATACCATCAGCAAAAAACATTGCCACAGTTTTGACAGATAAAAAAGTGCTTATAACTGCTTATATCAAAAACGAACAGTTGGATCCAAAACAGGACGATGACCTCATTAAAGTGTTTAAATACTACAATACTTTAAACTAATACACTTAATTACACCCCGTTTTCCTTCTGGTATCTATAATATAAACAATCTGCCAGCCTTTATCTCCTTTTACCAACTGAAAGGAATTAACCCCGCAATGACTAAATTTTTCGCCCAGATAAAATTTATAGTCTGTCCAAACAGAAGCCAAAGGACCATCGATTAGTATTTTGGTAAACACAATACGCTCATCATATTTTTCCTGGTGCGGAGTGCCGATAAATTTGATAAAGTCGTTGACAGATTCTGTACGTATACCCGTTTTACCTTCTTTGTTCGTAATGGTTTGCATAATTGCTGCTGGTGCAAAAGCAGTTCGGGTTAAAGTGCTGTCTCCAGTCTTCATACCGGTAAAAAGGTTATTTATGGTTTCTTTGATGGCACTTTCTTCATCGCTTTGCGCAAAGGTGTTTGTAGCAAAACTTAGTAAAAACAGGGCAAAAATGACTAATCCTTTCATGACTTCTTAATTACGTATATACCATAAATTTATAGTATTTTTGTCAAAGAAGGGAAAAGGAACCGCGATGTTGCAAAAAATCTATAGATTATCCACACATCTTAATCACAGTCAATACGCTTTATAGTCAGTCATTTACGCTGTTTAAACCGATTGATGTTAATAATTATTTTAAAAACGGATAATTAAAACTTGTAAACTTATAATGTGTTTTTCTGCTAATTGGCACGGTTCTTTAATAGTATAATATATGGAAGAAGAATTCTTTTTTGAATCCAACGAAGATGCACAACGCTCGGTAGAACGTTACGAAGAAATGCTCCGCAACCAGGATCAGTATTTCTTCGATGCAGGGGCATTCGAATACATTGTAGATTTCTACATTGAGAAAAATGATCCGGTCAAAGCTTTGCAGGTTGTTGATTTCGCAATCAGTCAGCACCCTTACGCAACAGTATTTTTAATCAAACAAGCTCACCTTTACATTTTAACCAACAACCACGAAAAGGCTTTTATTGCTTTGCAGAAGGCCGAGCTTTTAGAACCGTCAGAACCAGATATTTATTTGCTTCGCGGTAATATTTTTCAAAATACCGAACGTTTTGACGAGGCTTTGGAAAATTATGAAAAAGCTTTAGGGCTGGCTGAAAGTACAGATGAGATTTTATTACAGATGGCTTATGTTTATCAGAGCATGAGCGATTATGAAAGCGCCATTACCTATATTAAGCTTAGTTTAGAGCAGAATATGGAGAACCAGGATGGTTTATATGAGCTGGCTTTCTGTTACGATGTGTTAGATAAACAAGAAGAAAGTATCAAGTTTTATCAGCAATATATCGATACAGATCCGTATTCTTATGCAGCATGGTATAATTTGGGCAACAGTTTCCATAAGTTGAATCTTTTCGAAAAAGCGATTGATGCTTACGATTATGCGATCCTGATCAAAGAAGATTTTAGCTCTGCATATTTCAATAAAGGTAATGCGCTGGTTCAGCTCGATAAATATGACGAGGCGATAGATGTTTATAAACAGACTTTCGAATACGAACAGCCTAACGCCGATACTTATTGTGCCATTGGCGAATGTTACGAGAAACTGGAGAAAATGGACGAAGCCCGTTCTTACTATAAAAAATCGGTAAAAATGGATCCCAAAATGGCAGATGCCTGGTTTGGGATTGGTGTTACGCTGAATTTTGAAGAACGTTATTTCGAATCGCTGCACTTTTATAAAAAAGCAATCGATTTAGAGGCCGAGAACCCTGATTTCTGGTTTGCAATGGCCGATGCTTATTATAAATTAGGCCAGATTGATGAATCGATCGAAGCTTACGAAAAGGTATTGGAGTTTAATCCTGTGGATATCGAAGCCTGGTTAGATTTTAGTACTGTGCTTTATGAGCAGGGGAAATTGCTGGAAGCATCAGAAACGATGGCAGAGGCGATCAAGAACAATCCGGAAGCAGCAGAACTGTATTACCGGATGGTAGCCTATCTTTTTGCCCAGGGGAATTATAGCGATGCGCTGGGATATTTGGAAACGGCTTTAACAACCGACCCCGATAAACACTATATTTTATTTGAATATTTGCCACAATTGCAGGATAATAGTGCCATTTTGAACGTTATAAACAGATATATTAGGTAACGACCTTGTGAGAAAAATTTAACAAATAAATCTCAAAATTTTTTTCACTTTTGTACGCATATGAATTATCCATTATTAAACGTTCCCGAACGTCCAGCTAAACCACGCCAAAAAGGCTTAACAATGGTTATGGATAAGGGATTGAGCCTACGCCAGGTTGAAGATTTTATTGAAGTTGCCGGCGTACATACAGATATCGTAAAATTAGGTTGGGCAACATCACACGTAACACCAAACCTTAAAGAAAAATTAGCTTTATATAAAAGTGCAGGCATTCCTACCTATTTTGGAGGAACGTTATTTGAGGCCTTTATCATCCGCGACCAGTTTTCAGATTATCAACGTGTTTTAGACCAGTACGGGATGGAATTTGCAGAAGTTTCTGATGGTTCCATTGAAATTGAGCACGATAAGAAATGTGAGTTTATCCGCGAACTTTCTAATCAGGTAACTGTAATTTCGGAGGTTGGTAGTAAAGATGCCGCTAAAATATTTGCCCCATATAAGTGGATTAAATTAATGCAGGCCGAAATTGAGGCAGGATCGTGGAAAGTAATTGCCGAAGCCCGTGAAGGCGGTAATGTAGGTATTTACCGTGGAAGCGGTGAAGTACGTGAAGGACTGGTTGATGAAATTTTAACCCAGATTCCTGAAGAGACCATTATTTGGGAAGCGCCTCAAAAAGAACAGCAGGTTTGGTTTATTAAATTAATCGGTAGCAATGTAAACCTTGGTAATATTGCGCCAGCAGAAGTAATTCCTTTAGAAACCATTCGTTTAGGTTTACGGGGAGATACTTTTGATTATTTCCTGAACCAAACTAAATAACTCAACCCGCTATTGCGGGGTGCATAGTTAAATAAACCTTGCAGGTTTCAAAAACCTGTAAGGTTTGCTTGTTATATCAATATGAAAACATACGGCTTAATCGGATATCCACTTTCTCATTCTTTCTCGAAAAAATATTTCACAGAAAAATTTCAAAATGAGGGCATAGCCGATCATCAATATGAGCTTTTTCCTATTGCCGATATTAAATCACTGCCCGATCTGTTAGGTGAAAATCCATCACTTTGTGGGCTTAATGTTACGATTCCGCATAAAGTTAACGTGCTTTGCTATTTAAACGAAGTAGATGAAGCTGCAGAAAAAATTGGTGCCGTAAATTGTATTTCGATCAAAAATTTTGAAGGTGCGACTTATTTAAAAGGCTATAACACCGATGCATATGGCTTTGAAGAGTCGCTAAAGCCCTTGTTAGGATCGCAACACACCAAAGCACTGGTTTTTGGCGATGGTGGAGCCGCGAAAGCGGTAAAGTACGTTTTAGAAAAATTAAATATCCAATATCAGGTTGTGGTACGAACGGCTGTTCAGGGGGCTATTTTATATTCGGAAGTTACGCCAGAAATTTTAGCCTCGCACCAGTTATTGATCAATACCACGCCCCTTGGGATGTCGCCAAATGTGGATACCTTTCCCGAAATTGATTACAGTTTAGTTGGGCCAGGGTATTTAGCTTACGATTTAGTGTACAATCCGCTGGAGACAGTATTTTTGGTTAAAGCTGCCGAGCGCGGTGCAGCGATTAAAAACGGTTTGGAAATGCTGTACAAACAAGCAGAAAAAGCCTGGGCAATTTGGAATAAATAATTTAACTCATCGTCATTGCAAGGAGGAACGACGACGCAATCTTTGATAAAATGTTATGAAACTAAAACAACTGATCTGCCTTCCCTTTGTACTGCTTTTGTGTATAACAGCTTGTCAGAACCACGATTATAGCCCAAAGCCCAAAGCTTATTACAGGATAGTATTCCCTAAAAAAGATTATACCACATTTATCAAGCCTGTTCCCTTTACCTTCAAATACCCTACTTATGCTGCGGTAGAACAAGATCAAAGCCGCGATGCCCAAAAGAACTGGTACAATTTGCACTTTAAGCAGTTCAATGGCTTTTTGCATTTAACGTATTACGATGTTTCAGGTAAAGGTGAATATGATGAAATGGTAGAAGATGCCCGAAAACTGGCTTTTAAACATACCATAAAAGCCAGTGCAATTGATCAAAAACTCATCAATTATCCCGATCATAAAGTTTATGGCATTTATTACGCTATAGAGGGGAATACCGCATCATCAGTCCAGTTTTTTTTAACCGATAGTGCTAAGCATTATTTCAGAGGGGCTTTATATTTTAATGAACGCCCACAATACGACTCTATCGAACCCGTTGTTAAATTTATTAAAAAGGATATCGATACCTTGATTTCTACCTTTAGGTGGAAAAATTAATTTATTATTTTGTCATCCTGCTCTTGGAAACAGGATTTTTTCTAAAATTTTTATGATTACAGTAAAAACCTTCACATTTAACGCCTACAGCGAAAATACCTATGTGCTTTTTGATGAAACCAAAGAATGTGTCATTATCGATCCAGGCATGTACGAAGGTTTTGAGCAAAATGAATTGGCGGCATTCATTAAAAATGAAGGGTTAAAACCGGTCTTATTGCTCAATACACATTGTCATCTCGATCATGTTTTCGGCAATAAATTTGTGTTCGAAACCTATGGCTTAAAACCACAGTTTCATGCGGGCGAACTGCCAATTTTAAATGCAGTTCCCGGTTATGCACCGTCAATGGGTTTTACCCACTATGATGTATCTCCTCTGCCCGATACCTTTTTGCCCGAAACAGGAACAATTTCTTTTGGCAATAGTACGCTGGCTTTAATTTTTGCTCCGGGGCATTCGCCGGCACACCTGTGTTTTTACAGTGCTGCCGATCATATTTTAATAGGTGGTGATGTGCTTTTTTATGGGAGTATTGGCCGTACCGATCTGCCAGGAGGTAATCATCAGCAATTAATCCAAAACATTTCCGATAAACTTTTTGTCTTACCTGATGAAACCAAAGTTTATCCTGGCCATGGACCAGCCACAAGCATTGGTTTTGAAAAACAACATAATCCATTTTTTTAGCAGGATTAAAGGTTCATAATTGTTAAAGGCTTTACAACCTGAAGCCTTTTACCTTAAAACCCTCAACCTTTTATTTATCTTTGCCGCTGTGAATACATCGTTTTATATTGCCAAAAGGTATCTTTTTGCCAAAAAATCTACCAATGCCATTAACCTGATATCTGGCATATCAATGGTAGGTGTTATGGTGGGCAGTGCTGCATTGATTATTATCCTTTCGGTATTTAACGGCTTAGAAACAGTGGTATTGAATATGTTCGATACCATTACCCCACAAATTGCCATTACACCGGCTAAGGGGAAAACTTTTGACCCGAACACAGGCTATTTTAATCAGCTCAGAAAAAATAAAGATGTTGCCGCTTTTACCGAGGTGCTGCAGGAAAATGCTTTATTAAAATACAACAACAAACAAGCTGTTGGAATGGTTAAAGGTGTAAGTTTAGACTATTTGAAGAACACCAAATTAGATAGTACCATAAAAGAAGGTCACTTTATACTGCACAACAGAAGCGGCGATAATGCGGTAATTGGTTCTGCGCTGCAGAGTTATCTGGCCGTAAATACTGTCGATCCGTTTACAGAACTGGAAATCTATTCGCCAAAGAAAGATATCGCTGCAAATAGCTTAAACCCTGCCGACGATTTTGTGGTAAAGAACATTCGGGTAAGTGGTGTTTTTGAAGTGCAACAAGATTTCGATAATGGTATTATTGTGCCATTGAATTTTGCCCGCGAACTTTTAGGTGAAGAGAAAAATGTGTCTGCAATAGAGATCAATCTCCGGCCCGGTGTTGATGTAGACGATTTTCAAAAAGAGGTGATCGAAAAGGCGGGTAAAGATTATGAAGTCAGAAACCAGGCCGAGCAAAATAAATCACTCTACCACATTTTAAATACCGAAAAATGGGCGGTATATATTATTCTTACTTTTATCCTGATTATTGCTATATTTAATATCATAGGGTCGTTAACCATGTTAGTAATCGATAAAGTGAAGGATGTAGCCATTCTGAGCAGTTTAGGCGCAGGCAAGAAATTAATCAAACGTATATTTTTATTTGAAGGAATGATGATCACCATGTCTGGCTGTGTGCTGGGCTTAATTATCGGTCTCATATTTTATTATTTTCAGCACACTTATGGTTTTATTAAAATGGGTGATGAAGTAAATAAAACACTGGTAAGTTCTTATCCAATCGGATTAAAATGGAAGGATTTTGTTTTAGTTTTTGTTACAGTAGGCATCTTCTCATTTTTGGCATCCGCTTTGTCATCCAATTTAAGTGTTAAAAAGATAGATCAAATTAATCAAACTATATAAAATGAAGTTATTTAAACAAGCAATTGTATTTGTTGTGCTCCTTGGCGTAGCCGCTACAGCTTGTAGAAACGATAAAGCCGAGGGAGAAAAAAGTAATCTGAAAACAGTTAAAGGTTTGTATAGTTTTGGCCCTGAAATGAAGTCTTTTACCTTATGTGAGGATGGACGCGAGTTTTGGGTTACAGACAGTGTAAAAAACTTAGAGCTCTCTTACAGCAACCTGGGCTTCGAGAAGCCTTACGAGCCCGTATACGTAGAGTTAGAAGGTTATTTCGAAAAGTCTGATACCGCTACGGTTTCACCTGATTTCGATTCTACCCTGGTGGTGATGAAAGTACTTAAAATCAGTAAAGAAATCCCTGACGGGCCTTGTTCACAATAACTCATTTAAAACATACAGTAGTCGTCATAAATCTTCGGGACCAAATGCCTTGGTTCGTGTCTCCACGAACTAAACCAATGGTATAGATAATAACGATTGTTAGATTGAAAGTCTAGTGTTTTAAGATAGTTTTTTTCTTGAAGCGCAATTGCAATGCTAATCGGTTACGGCATTCCTGCTTTCCGTTACAAGTCCTCACCGGATGAAGGATCGGGTTCCGGGCTTTACACTTCAATCAGGGCTAATTTTCAGCGCTTTTACTGCTATTAATGGTTTGGAGCGCAATTTCGCAACGCCCTGCAACCACAAATAGTAGCACCTTCTCTGCCACCTAAACCTGATCGGAGTGGTTCTGATCCTTCATCAGAAAAAACGCAGAGCAGGACGAGTTTCTCCTAATTGCCACTGTATCTGCTTTCCAAAAAAGATAGCAGTTTTTCGGCACACGCTAGCCAAACTTGTCTAAACAAAAAAGCTTTCCTGTTTCCAGAAAAGCTTTAGAAATTATTATAAAAAGATGTCTCCTACCAGTATATACTGTAAAGGGCTACCAATAAACCGATAATAATCAACGAACCAACAGCGAAACCTGTTGTGGTTTTAAACATTTTCGAATCAATTTCCAGTCCTTTTGGATTAACACCGTTTTTGTTTTCGAACAAGCTGATAATTACCATACCGATAATACAGAACACGAATACAATACCCATTCTATCTAAGAAAGGGATTTCGTAAATACCAGTTGCATTTTTAACCGAGAAGCCTACTCCCGATAACCAGGAAAGATCGGTCCATGTAGGAAGAACCTTTAACAATAATGATAATCCGAAACCACCAATTGTTGCAAAAAGTGCTGCATTTGAAGTGGCTCTTTTCCAGAAGAAACCGAGAATGAACATGGCAAATATACCTGGAGAAACAAAGCCTGTATACTCCTGGATATATTGGAATCCGCCTTTTTTATCGATACCTAAGTATGGTGCAATAATAACACCTAAAACCATGGCTACAACTACCGCAATTTTACCTGTAAAAACAAGGTTCTTTTCAGAAGCATCGGTTTTTAATACTTTTTTGTAAATATCCAGCGTGAAAATGGTTGCAATACTGTTTGCTTTACCGGCCAATGAGGCTACAACGGCTGCAGTTAATGCTGCAAACGACAAACCTTTTAATCCGGCAGGTAATAAGTTTAACAGAACCGGATAAGCACGGTCTGGATTAACAGCTCCGTCCTGCAGCATTTCCGATTGGAAAGCCCCGTCTTTATACAATACATAAGCCGCAATACCTGGCAATACCACAATAATTGGCATTAGTAACTTTAAGAATGCAGCAAACAAAATACCCCCACGGGCAGTTTTTAAATCTGCACCTAAAGCACGTTGCGTTATGTATTGATTACAGCCCCAATAGTTAAGGTTTACAATCCACATACCGCCTACCAATACGCTTAATCCCGGTAAATCGATATAATTCTCATTTTCAGGTTTTAAGATCATGTGGAAGTGTTCTGATGCTTTTGAAGTCATAAGGCTATAACCTTCAAAAATACCTGAGGTTCCGTAATGGGTAGAAACCAGGTTTAATGCCAGGTATGTTGTGGCCAAACCACCCAGAATTAAGAAAAATACCTGAATAACATCGGTATAACCAATTACTTTCATTCCGCCCAGTGTAATTACAATGGCAAAAGCTGCAATGGCATACATACAGAATGTCAAATCGAATCCAGAGATACTGCTAACAGCTAAAGCACCTAGATAAAGAATTGATGTTAAGTTTACCACTACGTACAACAATAACCAGAACACAGCCATAATCATGGCAACGGTTCCGTTGTAGCGTTGGTGTAAAAACTGCGGCATTGTGGCGATCTTGTTTTTCAGGTAAACCGGAATAAAAAAAACAGCAACAATAACCAGGGTAAGGGCAGCCATCCACTCGTAAGTTGCAATTGCCAATCCCATCTTAAAGCCCGATCCGCTCATGCCGATAAACTGTTCCGCAGAAATATTCGATGCAATTAATGATGCACCGATTGCCCACCATGTAAGTGAACCTTCAGCTAAGAAATAATCTTTTGAGCCTGTGGATGCGGATTTTTTCTTATTGTAGATGTACAGACCGTAAGCAGCCACAATAACGAAGTACACCGCAAATACAATGTAATCCTTCGTGTCCAATAAATTGTTTTTCATTAATATAATAGTGGTTATTTGGTTTAGAAATCTAAATGTAGTAAAATCATAAATTAATCTCTGCTTTTTTTTGAATTAAAAAGTGTTAAAGTAACGTTTATTAATTTGGGCTGCTAAAAATTAACAGCTATTCTACTTTCCACACGAAGCTGGGATGGTTAAATTAATGGAGGTTGCCCCGCTTCTCATCCATGGTCCATGTCTCCACAGATCATGCTAATTAAATCAAATGCCAGTGGTCTGTGAAGACACAGACCACGGAGATTACATTTTATAAAAATAAATTAAATATACCTGTTAATTAAGTTTTCCAGGTATTCTTGCTTTCCGCTGCGCACCTCTGGTTCGCCGTTTTCTGCAGCGTAATTTCTCAAATCTTCTAAACTTAGTTTGCCTTGTTCAAATTCGGCACCCTTTCCACTATCAAATGAAGCGTAGCGGTCTGTTCTTATTTTTTTGTAATCAGATTTTTGAAGAATGGCATCTGCAGTAATTAATGCCCTTGCGAAGATATCCATGCCACCAACGTGTGCATAGAACAGGTCTTTGGGATCTGTAGAGTTACGGCGGATTTTCGCATCGAAGTTTACACCCCCGCCCTGTAAGCCACCACCTTCTAAAATGATCAACATGGTTTCTGTTAGTTCGTTAATATCGTTCGGGAACTGATCAGTATCCCAGCCATTTTGATAATCGCCACGGTTTGCGTCGATAGAACCTAATAAGCCATTATCTACTGCAACCTGTAATTCGTGCTGGAAAGTATGACCGGCCAAGGTAGCGTGGTTAACTTCTAAGTTTAATTTGAAATCGGCGAGTAAATCGTATTGTTGTAAAAAGCCTTTCACTGTTGCCGCATCGTAATCATATTGATGTTTAGAAGGCTCACATGGTTTCGGCTCAATGAAGAATGTTCCTTTGAAACCCTGTTTGCGTGCATAATCTTTAGCGGTATGTAAGAATTTTGCCAAGTGTTCCTGCTCACGTTTCATGTTGGTGTTCAATAAACTCATATAGCCTTCTCTTCCTCCCCAGAACACATAATTTTCTCCACCAAGGGCGATGGTCGCATCTAAAGCTGCTTTAACCTGTGCAGCTCCGTGTGCCAGCACATGGAAATCGGGATTGGTAGATGCACCGTTCATGTAGCGCTTATGGCTAAATAAATTCGCTGTTCCCCAAAGTAATTTTACACCGCTATCTGCTTGTTTTTGCTTGGCATATTCAACTAGGGCCTGTAATCTGCGCTCGTTTTCGGCAATATCGTCGCTATAATCTACCACATCCACATCATGGAAACAATAATAAGGGATCTGCATTTTAGTGATAAATTCAAATGCTGCGTCCATTTTATCTTTTGCCCTTTCTACTGCATCTTTTTTCTCATCCCAAGGGAAAATGTGCGTTGCGCCACCAAACGGATCTGCACCATTGCCGTTAAATGAATGCCAATATGCACAGGCAAACTTAAAATGTTCGTTCATGGTTTTGCCTGCTACTACTTTGTTGGCATCGTACCATCTAAAGGCTAATGGATTGTCGCTTTCAAGGCCCTCGAACTTAACCTGTTCTATGCCTTTAAAAAATTCTTTTGCTCCTGTTACTACTTTTGTCATGTTATTTTGTTTTTTGGTTGGTGGTCTGTTGGTCAATAGTTCATAGTCGGTCTCGCTATGTACGATCAATCATTAACCAATTGCTAATTGTTTCTCTAATATTTTTTTCCAATCCTGATAAATGGGTTCGTATGCTGCCGAATGTTGCGGGCTTAAAGTTTTAATTACTTCGTGGTTGTTAAAAGCTTCTTCTGCGTTTTTGAAAATTCCAGCCCCTATACCTGCGCCTAAGGCTGCGCCAACACTACCGTCGTTTTCGTAAAGTTCTACCGGAATGCCCGTAACGTCAACAAAAGTTTGTGCAAATACATCACTTAAAAAGAGGTTCGCCCTCCCGGCACGGATTACTTTAGGTTTCATGCCGTTTTCTCTCATAATGTCCAGTCCATATCGGAAAGAAAAGGCAATCCCTTCTTGTACTGCCCTAAAAATATCTGATTGATTGTGGAGATTTAAGTCGATGCCTAACAACTGGGCTCCGGTATATTTGTTGTTTAACATCCGCTCGGCACCATTTCCGAAGGGGAGTACTTTTAAGCCATTGCTACCTATTGGCGCTTTTAAGGCCAGGTTATTCAGTTCAGGGTATGTAGATTGTGGTGCGAAATTGTATTTTGCCCAGCGATACATGCTGCCAGTGCCGTTGATACAAAGTAAAACGCCGGTGTGTTTTTTCTCTTCTGAATAGGTTACGTGGGCGAAGGTATTCACCCTCGATTGTTTATCATAGGTAAGATCGTTGCTTACCCCGTAAATCACACCTGACGTTCCGGCTGTTGCAGCAACTTCTCCAGGATTTAATACATTTAAAGAAAGTGCGTTGTTGGGCTGATCGCCGGATTTATAAGCTACCGGGATACTGGCTGATAGCCCAAGGGACTCGGCAACATCGGCCTTTAAATAACCGTGTTCCGAAAATAAAGCTTTCACCTGCGGAATAACGTTGCCTTCGATGGCATAATAATCCATTACATCTTTGGAAATCTCATGATTTTCAAAATCCCAGAAAATGCCTTCAGATAATGCAGAAATACTTGTTGTAATTTCTCCTGTTAATTTCATTGCGATGAAATCGCCCGGCAGCATTATTTTATCGATGCGGTTATAGATCTCTGGCTCATTTGCTTTTACCCAGGCTAATTTTGATGCAGTAAAGTTTCCGGGAGAGTTTAACAGGTGTTTTAACGATTTCTCCTCTCCAATGGCCTCAAAAGCACCATTACCTAGCTCTACTGCCCTGCTGTCGCACCAAATAATACTATCACGCAGTACGTTTTGGTCTTTATCTACTACAACAAGACCATGCATTTGGTATGCAATGCCAATGGCTTTAATCTCTTTAGGATCAAATAAGCCGGTGGCATTTAATTTAAAGATTGCCTGTTGAACATTTTGCCACCATTCATTTGGCGATTGCTCTGCCCAGCCCGATTGCAAGGATTTGATAGCTGTTTCCTCCTCCGGGTATTGTGCTGTCGCAATGTTTTTCTGAGTAGCTACATCAACAACTGCAACTTTTATAGATGAGGTTCCTAAATCAATCCCTAATAAATACATGGTTTTTAATTATTTTAATATTTGGTTATGCAAACGGTTGCATAAAGATAGTGCTTAAAATATAAAACGCAAATTTTTTGTAAAATCTATTTCATTTAATGCAATCGGTTGAATTGAATACTTTTTCGTAATTTAAACTACAATTGAATTATTTTAATAATTTATATTTTTGCCGTTATATTAAAAATTTAAGTTATGGAAGAGATTACCTGGAATGATTTTGAAAAGGTAGAATTGAGGGTAGGCACCATTTTAGAGGCTTTCGAATTTCCTGAAGCCCGGAGGCCTGCATATAAAGTTAAGGTAGACTTTGGCGAATTCGGTATTAAAATGAGCAGTGCGCAGATTACCAAACATTATTCTTTGGACGAATTACCCGGGAAACAGATTGTAGGGGTGATCAACTTCCCTAAAAAACAGATCGGAAAATTTATGTCCGAATTTTTGGTAACCGGTTTTGCTGACGAAAATGGTGATATTGTATTGACTGCCGTACAAAGTAAAGTTCCTAATGGGAGTAAACTTGTGTAATGTTTGTAGGCTTCTGAAGTTTTGCTTGCCCCTCAGCCCTTGAAAACTTTGGAAAACTGCGCGTTATTTGTTTACCATTAGCACAGGTTTTGTTCGATAGCCCTGATTGACGCGTAAAGCCCGCATCCCGATTCTTCATCGGGAGAGGACTTGTAGCAAAAAGCAGGACTGGAGCAACCGATTAGCGCTGTAACTGCGCTCCAAAAACCTAATCAGAAAAAATTACCTATAGACTTCCGAAGTTTCGCCTGACTGTTACCTTTGGAAACTTCGGAAGTCTTACCCTATATTTGCCACATGAGTTTTTACAACTTCGAAAATACCGACCCTGAAGAAGAGGATATCCATTATATGAAATTGGCTTTGGAAGAAGCAAAAAAAGCTTTGGCTGAAGATGAAATTCCAATCGGTGCAATAGTGGTTAGTAAAAACAGAATTATTGGCCGGGGCTACAATTTAACCGAACGCTTTAATGATGTTACTGCGCATGCAGAAATGCAGGCGTTTACCTCTGCAGCACAAACTATTGGCGGCAAATATTTAAGGGATTGTACCTTATATGTCACCATCGAGCCTTGTGTAATGTGTGCCGGTGCAAGTTACTGGACACAGATTGGCCGCATTGTGTATGGTGCCAGAGAAGAAAAAAGAGGCTTTATCTCCAAAAACGCGAACCTGCTGCATCCGAAAACGGTGTTAAAAGGAGGAGTAATGGCAGAGGAATGTGCATTATTGATGAGGGATTTTTTTGCAAAGAAAAGGTAGAGGTGATAAATTAATGGCTCATGGTTTATAGTTCATTGGCTAGCGGCTATTTTACTATTGGCCATCAACTATTGACTAAATAGTAAATTTTTTCATTAAAACTGTTTGGCTATCGCCCTGAGCCTTACAACTTTTAAACCCTTCCAACTTTACAACAACAGTACAGAAAACGATTTGATGATAATAACATGAACAAATCTTAACGTTCTAATGTTATATTTGCTACAAGAAACATTTTTAAATCTTTAAACATAAAACATTATGGCTTTTGAATTACCTGCGTTACATTACGCAACCGATGCATTAGAACCGCATATTGATAAAACTACCATGGAAATCCACCATGATAAACACCATCAAGCTTACGTTACCAACCTAAATAAAGCTTTAGAAGGTAAACCGGAAGCGAGTTCTAGCATCGAGGAAATTGTAAAAAACATTTCAAAATTCCCAGCTGCTGTGAGAAACAACGGTGGAGGTCACTATAATCACTCTTTGTTCTGGAACATTTTAGGCCCAAATAAAGGTGGTGAGCCAACTGGCGATTTAGCTAAAGCAATTAACGAAACTTTTGGTTCGTTTGCTGATCTTAAAACTAAATTACAAGAAGCTGGTGCTACCCGTTTTGGTTCTGGCTGGGCTTGGTTATCAGTAGGTGCTGATAAAAAACTTCAGGTTTCTTCTACACCAAACCAGGATAACCCTTTAATGGATGTTGCTGAAGTTAAAGGAACGCCAATTTTAGGTATCGATGTTTGGGAGCATGCATACTATTTAAAATACCAAAACAAACGCCCTGATTATTTAGCGGCAATTTGGAATGTAGTTAACTGGGATGCAGTTGCTGAGCTTTACAAAAAAGCTTTGTAAGCTAAACATTCAGTAAAATTTAAGAAAGTCCTGATGCAAATCGGGACTTTCTTGTTTTAAGATAATTAAGTAACTTCGCAGATATAAAATGTTCGAAATGAAAAGGCTTGTAATTTTATTTTTAATTATTGTTGGTGTAAATGGATTGGTGCGTGCACAGCAAAATAAAGTACCTACTCCAGGGGAAATTGCACAGAAGAATGTGGAGGATCTGGATAAACGATTAAAATTAAATGGAACGCAAAAAAGCGTAATTTACAGCTTTACCTATAACCAGGCGAAAGAACAGGCTGATTTAATCAAAAGACAACAGGCAGGCAACTCGCGCGAAGAGGATGTAGATAAATTTTATAAGCTACAGAACGAAACCTCAAAAAACATCCGTAATGTTTTAAGGCCAGAGCAACAAACCGAATATGATAAAATTATCGAAGAGCGTTTAAGCGGTAAAGGCCTTAAAGCAAAAAATAAGAAAAAGAAAAAAGGCGAAGAGGAAGAAGTGGAGAGCGATATTAAAGGATTGTTATCAGCACCTCCGGTACAAAAACAAGATCTTTAAACAAGCTAGTGCTCTCGTAATCGATTAATTCAATAACAAATGCCAGAGATAATCGTAGGTACTATTGTACTCGGACTACTATTGTCGCCGCAGTTACTTGCAGGTTTTTTGGCTAAGCGAACAGGCCGGAATTTTTGGTTCTGGTTTTTGATTTCTTTTTTAATCCCCATTGTTTCATTAATTGTTTTGATCTTTTTAGAAGATAAAAATCCAGCTGCATCAGGCTATAAGTTGGCTGATCATGTGGATAGAAACAAGGGACTAATTTCCGAGGCTGCGAAATAATATATTTATAGAAAAATCGTCATCTCGATCTGATAGCTATCGGATGAATCGCAGTCCCGAATTTTCGGGAGAGAAATCTATCCTAAACAGATTTACCTTCGCTGAGCACTACGTGGTTCTCGGCTACACTGCACTCCGCTCGCAATGACGATCATATTAAAAGCTTTCGAAGTTTTTCCATCGCTTCACCCTTTTAAACTTCGCAAGAAGAACTAAATCCCAACAATATCTTTTTTCTTTTTCTGCTTCATGGCTTTTGGGATAATTTCTAAAATCTCATCTTTTAAAGCATTAAGCATCCGTTTTTTAATAAAGTTTTTATGGGTTACCAGGCTGATCTCGCGCACAGGCTCAGGCGATTTAAAATGTCGGATTTTACTGGTCTGTTTTGCATTTAATTCTGCTATGGCCAGCTCGGGCAATAATGTTGCGCCACCGTTTAAATCAACCATACGCACCAGGGTTTCTACACTGCCTGTATTGTATTCCAGTCCCTGTAATCTGTTGTTTTTTGTAGAGCGGCAAATGTTCAATACCTGATTGCGCATACAATGACCTTCGTTCAAAAGCCAGATGTTTTCATCGTTCAGGTCTTCGGCATCAACGGCCTTCTTTTTATAAAGCTTGCTGTTTTTGCTGATATAGCTTACAAAGTTTTCGTAATATAATGGAAGTTCGGTAATGTTCGGATCGGTAAGTGGCGTGGCTAAAATACCACAATCCAGTACACCTGTTTTGAGGTGGTGAATAATATCTTCGGTGGTATATTCCCAGATTAAAAGTTTTAATTCAGGATATTTATCCAGCATGGCAGAAATTACTTCGGGAAGCAGGTATGGCGCAACAGTTGGAATTACGCCTATTCTTAGTTCGCCTAAAACATCCTGCTGCTGACTGCTGATCAGTTCTTTTATCTTTCCACTTTCCTGTAAAATAATCCTGGCCTGGGCAATAATCTGGGCGCCAATTTCGGTCGGGCTTACCGGTTGTTTGCTCCTGTCGAAAATTTTAACGCTGATCAGTTCCTCCAATTTTTGTACCTGCATACTTAAGGTAGGTTGCGTTACAAAACACTTATCTGCAGCGGTAACAAAACTTCTGTAAGTATCTACAGCAACGATATATTCTAGCTGAACTAAAGTCATATAGTTAAAATTTATTTATAATACCAAATATATCAATTTTGACTATAATAAAAAATATTTGAGACACTGATGGATGGGTAATTGAGCTGTGAATGATTTAGATGAATAAGATTCTCCGTTAAATGAGACATTTAAACAAAACGTTGAATAGAATATTTAAGTAGGATTGATTTAATTAGTGATAATCCAAATCATCACCGGTTTTCGAGATTAATTAGGTATTTTAGTTTTATGAACAGAATCGCTTTACGCTTTGTCCTTCTTGTTATTTCTCTTCCGCTGGCCTTTGCGGCAAATGCCCAAAACCAATTTCCCGATTGGGCATTAGGGCCATTTATACGACCGGAAAATGTTAATCCCATTATTTCGCCAAAAGCCGAAAGTGTTTTCTTCGACCCGATGAGTAAACAAAAAATAGCTTGGGAAGCAGGCGATGTATTTAATCCTGCTGCTACTGTATACAAAAATAAAGTATATCTGCTCTATCGCGGAGAAGACAGGTCAGGTAATGGAATTGGTATGCGGACTTCCAGAATAGGTATTGCTGAGAGTAGCAATGGCATTACAATGAAGCGGAATCCAGCGCCTGTGCTCTACCCTGATGAAGACAATCAGAAAGCATACGAATGGCCGGGTGGTTGCGAAGATCCGCGAGTTGCGGTTACCGCAGAGGGTATGTATGTGATGCTGTATACCCAATGGAACAGAAATATATTCCGCCTGGCTGTAGCCACTTCCAAAGATTTAAAACACTGGACCAAACACGGCCCTGCGTTTAGTAGAGCCTATAATGGTAAATTTCAAAATCTCAAATGCAAATCTGGTTCAATTGTAACCAAGGTGGAAAATGGAAAACAAGTGATCGCCAAAATAAATGGCAAATATATGATGTACTGGGGCGAACGTTTCATGAATATTGCGACCTCGATCGATCTTATCAACTGGGAACCAGCTTTAAATGCAAAAGGTGATTTAGATTTAATTGTGAAACCCAGGAAAAAATATTTCGATAGTGACCTGACCGAATGCGGTCCGCCGGCAATTGTAACCGATAAAGGTATTTTAGTTTTATATAATGGTAAAAACAGGAGCGATGCAGAAAGAGATACCAATAATGTAGCCAATACCTATTCGGCCGGGCAGGTGTTGTTCGACCTGAAGCATCCTTCAAAAGTGATCGCACGGCTTGATCAACCTTTTTTCGTACCTACAGCGCCTTTCGAAAAAAGCGGACAATACCCCTCAGGTACGGTTTTTATCGAGGGACTGGTTTATTTTAAAGAGAAATGGTTTTTATATTATGGCTGTGCCGACAGCCGGGTAGCAGTAGCCATTTGTGATCCTGCCGCTAAAAATAAGCCATAAATAAAATTGCGCAGGATAACATCCTGCGCACCATTGTAAAACTTATTTAGTAACGGCTTTCAAAATCCTGATAAGCCAGGGCAATACCTTCGCGAAGTTCTATTTGATGTTTCCAGCCTAAATTGTGAAGTTTGCTTACGTCCATTAATTTACGCGGTGTTCCATCAGGTTTGCTGGCATCGAATACCAATTCGCCTTCAAAGCCCAATACATCTTTGATTAATAAAGCTAAATCTTTAATGGTTAAATCGTGCCCTGTACCAACATTGATCAAATGTGGTTCGTTGTAGTTTTGCATCAGGAAATAACAGGCATCCGCCAGATCATCTGCAAACAAAAATTCGCGCATGGGTGAACCGGATCCCCAAACCACAATCTCTTTTTCGTTATTTGCTTTTGCCTCGTGTACCTTACGGATCAAAGCAGGTAAAACATGCGAATTTTGAGGGTGGTAATTGTCATTAAAGCCATATAAATTTGTTGGCATTACCGAGATGAAATTACAGCCATATTGATCGCGGTAGGCATCGCACATTTTAATCCCCGCAATTTTTGCAATCGCATAAGGTTCGTTGGTATGCTCTAAGGTTCCGGTTAAAAGGTAATCTTCTTTCAAAGGTTGTGGGGCCATTTTAGGGTAAATACAGCTCGATCCCAAAAACATGAGTTTCTTAACGCCATTTACATAAGCATTGTGGATCACGTTATTTTGTATGGCTAAATTCTCATAGAGAAAATCGGCCCTGTATGTATTGTTGGCTACAATGCCACCTACCTTTGCTGCGGCAAGAAATACATAATCTGGTTTTTCTGCTGCAAAAAAATCGGTAACGGCCTGTTGGTTGCGTAAATCTAGCTCGTTCGAAGTTTTGGTTATAATATTCTCGTAACCCTCTTTTTGCAGTTTGCGGTGAATGGCCGAACCTGCCATACCACGATGACCTGCAACATATATTTTAGCGTTTTTTTTCACGATATTTTTTATAGGTTACAAAAATACAATTCCTAAATAAGAATGACATTAATCTTTCTGGCAAAAGAAACTTCGATTATAATTTAATTGTATTTTTGCAGAAAAAAACTTTTGGGTAAAGATAAACTTAGGCGTTTTGCGGAAATTGAAACATTTGCAAACGTATATCAATTAGAACAAGGAAAAACTTTAAAGGGAAACTGGGCTTCAGATCATTTTAAAAATGCGAATCCCATTGTGCTCGAACTGGCCTGTGGAAAAGGCGAATATTCGGTAAATTTAGCCAGGTTATTCCCAGAAAAAAACTTTATAGGTGTTGATTATAAAGGTAACCGCATTTGGAGAGGTGCAAAAACAGCTATTGAAGACGGAATTAACAACGTTGCTTTTTTAAGAATCCAGATTGAAAATTTATTGGATTATTTCAACGAAGGAGAAATTGACGAGATTTGGATCACTTTCCCCGATCCGCAACCACAAGATAGCCGTGAGAAAAAACGCTTGACTTTCCCTGCATTCCTGAACCGCTATAAACTTGTTTTAAAACCAGGTGGCAATGTTAATCTGAAAACGGATAACGACCAATTGTATGCTTATACGTGCGAAAAGGTTGCAGAATTAGGATTGCCTGTACATAAAAATACCGATCATCTGTATACTTCTGAACTGGTTGATGAAGTATTATCAATCAAAACCTATTACGAGAAAAAATACTTGTTACACGATAAAAATATTAATTATATTCAATTTTCTTTTGAATAATGGATACCAACTTTTACGAACAGGTTTATGAGATTGCCCGGTTAATTCCGAAAGGGAGGGTTACATCTTATGGAGCTATCGCGAAAAGTTTAGGTGCAGCAAAGTCATCAAGGTTGGTAGGGCATGCCATGCTTTATGCCGGAACAGCCCATCCTAGCGTACCTGCCCATAGAGTGGTAAACAGTAGTGGTTTGCTTACTGGAAAGTTCCATTTCAAACCGCCCGAACTGATGGAAGAGCTGTTGAGGAAAGAAGGCGTTGAAGTGAAGGACGATAAGGTGGTAAACTTTAAAAAAGTGTTCTGGAATCCGCTCGAAGAAATTACAATATAACAGGCAAACTTCGTTTATAATCGGTAAGGGTAAAAATAGTCAGAATCAATAAACCTAAACAGGCATAGAAAATTTCGTCGGTTAAATTTCCTTTAAAAAGCGTAAATGCTAAAATTACCAGAACAATACTAACGAAAAACTCGATTAGGCCGTGTAGTTTAAGATTAATGATTTTAAAAATACCACCGCTAAAACTTGTAGTTATCGTTAATAAAAAATGAATGATGCCCAGTGCGTATGCCAGCGTTGAGGCGGTTTTAGAAAGGCCAAAAATATCAGGCGAAGCCAATAAAAGCATTACCAATAGGTAATCTAAAACGGCATGAAATTTTGGAGATATCATTTTCATAATTAAATGTTTATATCACTAACAAATAACAGTTAAAAAAGATTTTAAAATATGGGAAAGCTTGTAGAAGAATTTAATGGTTATCGTGAAAAAATGAACGATAGAATTATGGAAACGGCTAATACAAATATTAAACGATTTTTTGCACTCGATACAACCTCCTATGCCGACGGAGCATTAGATGTTAAAACGAAAGAGATGTTAGGCCTGGTAGCCTCAATGGTTTTGCGTTGTGATGATTGCATTAAATACCATTTGGGCAAGTGTTTCGATGCCGGTGTAAGCCATGATGAGATGAACGAAATTTTTATGATCGCCAATCTTGTAGGTGGCAGTATTGTAATTCCACATTACAGGAGAGCTGTGGAGTATTGGGATGAGTTGAATGCTTAGTCCCGAGTCCTTAGTCTAAAGTCTTTAGTCTGCTCTCAAATTGTTATATTAGTTTTAAAAAACTATGGGGAAGTTTAGAGAACTAATGGCTTATAAAAAAGGATTTTCTCTGTTGATGGATATCTTTATGTTAACAAAAGAATTTCCCAAATCTGAGCAATATACTTGGTAGACCAAATTCGCAGATCTTCTAGGTCTGTTTGTAGCAGTATAGGTGAAGCTTATAAAAAAAGAAGGTATCCGAATCATTTCATCAGCAAACTATCAGACGCCGATATGGAAAATGGTGAAACGCAAGTTTGGTTAGATGTAGCGCTTGCATGTAACTATATTTCTGAGGAAAAATTCGATCACTTGGATAGTCAATGTGAAGAGATAAGCAAATTATTAAACTTTATGATTAACAATCCTGCAAAATTCGCATAATATGACTCAAGACTCTGGACTCAAGACTGAGGACTTAACAATTCGCTGCAGCTGGGCAGGATCCGATCCACTTTATATCAAATATCACGATGAAGAATGGGGAAAGCCAGTTTACGATGATAAAATTTTATTCGAATTCCTGATTCTCGAAGGTGCGCAGGCTGGCTTAAGCTGGATTACTATTCTCAGAAGACGAGAAAAATACCGTAAAGCCTTTGCCAATTTTGAGGTTAACAAAGTAGCTGCTTTTACTGAAAAAGATGTAGAGCGGCTGATGAACGATGAAGGTATCATCCGCAATCGTTTAAAAGTTAACGGAGCTATTACCAACGCCAAACTGTTTATCGAAATCCAGAAAGATTTTGGAAGCTTTTCTAAATACATGTGGAGTTTTGTTCCTGATGGTAAACCGATCCAAAATCAGATCGAAAAAATGAGTGATGTTCCGCCAAGAACCGAACTTTCCGATCAGATCAGTAAAGACATGAAAAAACGTGGCTTCAAATTTTTCGGCACCACCATCTGTTATGCACATATGCAGGCAACCGGCATGGTGAACGACCATTTATTAAACTGCTGTGCAAGGTAATGTTTGCTTCAGCTACAATACACACGGATAGATTTTTATTGAGGCAATTTTGTTCTGATGATCTGGCATTTGTTTTTGAAGGATTATCCCATCCAGATGTGATTCGCTATTATGGTGTGCGCTATGCAAGCCTAGAGGACACCAATGAGCAATTAATCTGGTTCAATGACCTTCAAAAAAATGAAACAGGTATCTGGTGGGCAATCTGTGATAAAGAAAACCTTGGTCTCTTAGGTGCCATAGGATTTAATGATTTAAGTAAAACAGACCAAAAGGCTGAAATCGGTTTTTGGCTGTTGCCCGAACATTGGGGAAAAGGCATCATCAAAGAAGTAGCAAATCCCATTTGCAATTATGCCTTTGAGAAATTAGGCTTAATAAAGATCGAGGCTATGGTTGAGACTCAAAATGAAAACAGCAAAAAGGTGCTGCAAAAACTTGATTTTGATTATCAGAAAACAATGGAGAACTGTGAAATTAAAAACGATAAGCTGATCAGTTTAGCCATTTATGTAAAGCTAAAGCACGAAGATATGAGTTAAACGATCTCGCAATCCTGAAATCTGCTAATCCTGATTCTATTTCTTTGTGGCGTTATATTCCTTAACCCATTCAATTACATCTCTGCTATTAAAATCTGTCCCGGCTTCAACTTTAGCTCTTAAAGTAGGTTGGTCGCCCATTTTTTGCAATAAAATATTTTTAACTTCAGTTTTTTTAGTGTCTTCGGTTATCGCTTTCATCGGCACTTCCTGCAAAGGGCCAGCACCTGGTTTTTCAATAAAGTAACGAACAACAGGCGCACCTGCGGGTCTTTCTGGTGCAGCATTACGGCCACCACCAATGCTAATGCCTCCACCCATACCCATGCCGCCATAACCGCCGGTTCCTGTTCCAATACCAATTGATGGCCTGAATTTTACTTTTTTTTCTTTTACTGCGGGAACTAAGGTACCTCCGCCAAAAGAATAAAGATTAACCGTTCCCATTTCGATTACCTTAACAAAACGGTATTCGAAATTGCGCCCATTTGCAAAACCCTTGCTCACAAAGCTATCACCGTTCCAGAAGAAGTTCTTAACATCCTTTGCCGGTAAAATCACATCGGCTTCATCATTGGCGCTAATAAAAACCGAAAAATAATCGGTGCCCTTTATCGTTCCACGGATGACATCATCGTTGTTTTTAACGATAAAATCCTGGGCTGAAAGTTGATTTAGCGTAAGTAAGAAAAGAAAAACAGATAATAGAAATTTCATATGCTCAATTGCTTTTCACAAATAACGTAACTTAATTCCAAAACATACTAATTCAAATTAATTTTGATATTTCCAGTCGCAACATCAGAATGTTCTTTTTGAAAATTGATAAATGATTCTTTCATTTTATTTAAAGCATAAGCCTTTGTATTGACAAGATTCTTGCCCAATGCATAAAACTTATTCAAAACATAAAGCTTAAACAAATAATTCTTTAGCTCTGGATCAGCTTGGGTATCAGTCATCACTTTACGCAGATTTTCCCGATCAATAAAATTAACCAGTCCGATGTTACTGGCAATGTAGTTGGCGAGCTTGTTTATGTTTTCCTGCTCGTTGCTAAAAGCGTCTTTAGCGGCGTTAATATCTTCGATTGATTTTAGCTGTATTGCAATTTCTTTTGCCAAAACTTCTTTGCTGACAGCAACCAATCCCTTTGGAATATAAAATGTAGAATCGGTTTTATAAGGATCAACAAAGAGAAATAGCGTATCTTTTGTAGTTGGATTTATCAAAGTGTAACGATCTACAATACCCATACTCGAATGCTCACTACTTCTTTTCGTAAAGTCGATTTTTGATCCGCCAGGCCAGCGGTAAGAATTTTCAAGTTTGGCCATTCTTACTCTTAAATTATCCCGATCGGATATGTTTTTAAAGGCACCACTGCCTATTGGCCGATCGATTGATGCGCCATAACCATCATCGGGTCCTTTTAGGTTTTCGAAAGTAATGTAGGTAATCAACGTATCGGATGGGAGCTGAGCCTTGGTTAAGCAGGCAATGAAGCAAAAAATTAAGGTAAAGAAAGTTTTCATAAAAGCGTTTTTTTTATAAATGATGCTTAAAGTAAGAGATTTCAATAAACAATTTATTTTTTTGTTGATAAAGCATTTTAGTGATATGACTAACTTTGGTTACTTTTATCATCCGATAAATCTATTTGTCGGTATAATCATTAAATCGGTGTAATCACATGAATAAAAAACTCTTTCTCCTAGATGGTATGGCGCTGATGTACAGGGCGCATTTTGCATTAAGTAAAAACCCTCGTTTCACCTCAACAGGCATTAATACATCGGCAGTAATGGGCTTTACCAATACCTTGTTAGATGTTTTGAAGAAAGAAAAACCAACACACATTGCAGTTGTTTTCGATACCGAGGCGCCGACTGAAAGGCATACTTCTTTCGAAGCCTATAAAGCACACCGCCAGGCCATGCCGGAAGATCTGGCTGCGGCCATGCCTTACGTGATTAAATTAATTACGGGTTTTAATATTCCAGTAATCACCTCCGATGGTTATGAGGCCGATGATATTATTGGTACACTGGCTAAAAAGGCCGAACAAAAAGGCTATCAGGTTTACTGTATGACGCCAGATAAGGATTTTGCACAATTGGTTTCCGAAAATATTTTTATTTACAAACCTTCCCGCATGGGTAACGATATGGAAATACTGGGTGTAAAGGAAGTATTGGCCAAATGGGAGATCGAAAATGTATTACAGGTAATCGATATTTTAGGATTGTGGGGCGATGCGGTAGATAATATACCGGGCATCCCAGGCATAGGCGAGAAAACGGCAAAAGCTTTGATCAAACAATACGGCTCTATGGAGAATATTATTGCAAACTCCCATGAGCTAAAAGGAAAACAGCGTGAAAATGTAGAAAACTTTGCAGAACAAGGTTTAATCTCAAAAAAACTAGCTACTATTTTATTGGATGTTCCTGTTGAATTAGACGAAGCCAGTTTGGAACTCTGCGATCCGAGCCGCGATTTATTAGAACCGCTATTTACAGAATTAGAATTCAGGACTTTAGGCCGTAGGGTATTTGGCGATGAATTTTCGGTTACTACAGCACGCTTTCAGGAAGGTACGCAGACAGATTTATTCGGAAACCAAACTGGTGAAGCCATTCAATACACCAATACACTTGAAGAAGAACCAGCAGAAAAGCTTCCGGCTAAAACCATCGAAAATACAGAACACGATTATCAGTTGGTTGATACTGCTGCGCAACGTGCAGATCTGATTAAATTATTGCTTGCCGAGAAACGGATCTCATTTGATACAGAAACTACCGGTACCGATGCAAACATGGCCGATTTAGTTGGTTTATCTTTCTCCATAAAACCGGGCACAGGGTATTACATTCCGGTTCCGGCAGTAAGAGAAGAGGCTCAGCTTATCGTCGACGAATTTAGAGTTGTGTTGGAAAATGAAGAAATTGAAAAAATTGGGCAGAATACCAAATACGACATTTTAGTGCTGAAATGGTATGGCGTTCAGGTGAAGGGTAAACTTTTTGATACCATGCTTGCGCACTATTTAATCGACCCTGATACCCGCCATGGTATGGATGTTTTATCAGAGAACTACCTGGGTTATTCACCAATTTCTATTACCAAATTGATTGGTGCAAAAGGCAAAAACCAAGGCACCATGCGTGATGTGCCTGTAATAGATGTGGTAGATTACGCGGCCGAAGATGCTGATGTAACATTACAGTTAGCGCACATATTTGAACCAAAATTAAAAGAGCTAAATGCAGCGAAACTAGCCGAAGAGATTGAGAACCCTTTGGTTTATGTTTTGGCAGATATAGAAAAAGAAGGTGTTCGCATTGATATTGAAACCTTAAAAGCTTATTCCAAAGAGCTCGAAACTGAAATTATCAAGTTCGAACAGAATGTTTACGATAAAGCAGGAGTTAAATTTAACCTCGCCTCGCCAAAACAATTGGGAGAGGTTTTATTTGATAAACTTCAGTTAGATCCGAAAGCAAAAAAAACGAAAACCGGTCAGTATCAAACCGGAGAAGACGTTTTAATGGCCTTAGCAAGCAAAAGTGATATTGTACAGGATATTTTAGACTTCCGCCAGTTACAGAAACTTAAATCAACCTATGTTGATGCATTGCCACTAATGGTTAACCCTAAAACAGGTAGAGTGCATACATCCTACAATCAGGCTGTTGCAGCAACAGGAAGATTAAGTTCTAACAATCCGAATTTACAGAATATTCCGATCCGTACCGAGCGTGGCAGAGAGGTGCGCAAAGCCTTTATCGCAAGGGATGAAAACCACATTTTGTTATCTGCCGATTATTCGCAGATAGAATTGCGCATTATTGCCGAAATCAGCAAGGAAGAGAACATGCTCGATGCTTTTAACAAAGGGATCGATATCCACACGGCAACGGCAGCTAAAGTGTATGGCGTAAGCATCGAAGAGGTAGATGGAACCCAGCGAAGAAATGCCAAAGCCGTTAACTTCGGAATTATTTATGGTCAGTCTGCTTTTGGCTTATCCCAAAATTTAGGTATTCCACGTAAAGAAGCTGCCGAAATTATAGAACAATATTTTGCACAATACCCAGGCATTAAACGCTACATGAGCGATACCATGAACTTTGCACGCGAGAACGGATTTGTAGAAACCATAATGGGCAGAAGACGTTATTTAAGAGACATTAACTCTGCCAACCAAACCGTAAGAGGTTTTGCAGAACGAAATGCCATTAATGCACCCATTCAAGGTTCTGCGGCAGATATGATCAAGATTGCGATGATCAATATCCATAAAGAAATGAAAGCACAGAATTTACAGTCAACCATGACCATGCAGGTACATGATGAGTTGGTGTTTGATGTAGTGAGATCGGAAAAGGAAGCGATGAAGGCAATTATTCAAGATAAAATGGCCAATGCCATTAAACTCACTGTACCCATTGTGGTAGAAATTGGTGAAGGAGATAATTGGCTGGCTGCACATTAAAAAAATAAAAATATTCGTTATCTTCATTAAAACTTCATATCAATTAATCAATTTTATATCAACAAATAACGAGTAAACAAAAATTAAGGATTATGAAACCTCTGAGTGAAACGAAGAAGCTTCATGGTAATTAAAAAAACAAATCTAAAAAACATGAAAAAATTATTGAGTTTAATCGCAATCGCAGCATTTGGTTTAACAACAGCATTTGCTCAAACACCTGCTACGGCTACTAAAGCCAAAACAGTTGCTAAAAAAGAAGTAAAAACTACAACTGCACCGGTAAAAGCAGGTGTAAAACAAGAGGCTAAAAAAGTAGAAACTAAAACAACTACTACAGCTGCAAAAGTAAAAGCAGATGGTACACCAGATATGCGTTTTAAAGAAAATAAAGCAAAGGCAGTAACTAAAGTTGCTGGTCCAACTAAAAAAGACGGAACAGCCGATATGCGTTACAAAGCAAATAAAGCTGCTGCTGCTAAGAAGAATTAGGTTCAGGTTTATAATTTGAAGGGTCTCCAATGAAAATCGGAGGCCCTTTTTTGTTTTAATGGCTACGATTGATAGACTTCAATAAAAAAGTCGTCATTGCGAGGAGGCTTTTTCAGCCGACGAAGCAATGACGACCTGTTGAAACTATAAACTTATCGTCTCACCAATTTCTGGCAACAATAAGGTTTTGTTTTCTCGTTTAAATTTATCCAAGGCCACTTTGGTATCAATTTCGATTACCGGAAAAGTATTGTAGTGTACGCCGATTACATTGTCACAGTCGAAATATTTCGTTGCAACCAAAGCATCATCAACATCCATGGTATAATTTCCGCCGATAGGTAAAATGGCATAATCCAGGTTGTAAATATCAGCCAAAACCTTCATCTCGATGGTTAAACCTGTATCGCCTGCAAAGTAAATCTGTTTGCCATCTACTTCAAGCACAAAACCTGCAGGGTTTCCACCATAACTTCCATCCGGTAAACCCGATGAGTGGGTTGCAGGCACCATGCGTACAGTTCCCCAATCGAAAGTAAATTTGCCAAAATTCATTCCGTGTACTTTTTCTACACCTTGTTTACTTGCCCAATCTACTACTTCTGGCATAGCAATAACGGTAGCTTGGGTTTGCTTTGCCAGCGCTACCAGATCGGCCACGTGGTCGCTATGGCCGTGGCTAACCAGGATATAATCGGCCTCAATGGCTTTAATATCTATATTTTTGGCTAATGGATTGTGTGATATAAACGGATCGAACAATAATTTTTTGCCGGCTGCTTCTAACAGGAAGCAAGATTGGCCGTAATAAGTGTATTTCATAATAATAGTATCAAGATTTGAATCTCAAGTAGCAAGATCGATTCTTCTTAAGATGAACAGTTAAGTTAACTAATGGTTTTATTGTCCAAACATGCCGCCTAAGCCTCCAAGCATATCTTGCGCTGATGCCTGCATTTCGGCGGCACTAACTTGTTCAGCACTGGCCATAGCTTTATTAATAGCTGTTAATAAAAGTTCTTCTAATTCTTCCTTATCAGCATTTTTCAAAAACTCCTCATCAATGGAAATTCCGGTGATGGCCTTGTTTGCTGTAGCAGTGATTTTTATTGCACCATTTTCAACTTCGCCAAATACCGAAATGGTATCGAGGCGTTTTTTAATTTCTTCGGCTTTTTGTTGCGCCGCAAATAATTTATCGAACATAACTTGTTGTTTTTATTATAAAACTAAATCCGGCCTAAAATCGTATTGGCTTCATCAAGAAATCGCTCAATCCTTTTAGTACCTGTAAAGTGTTTAAGGTTTAAGGTGGCTGTTTTGTTTTTGGCTGGCAGTAAAATTTCTGCCCTAACTTCAGTACCTGAATAAATAAGATTGGTTGTTTTGCGGATCACTTGAAAACGGATCAGGTCGTCAAACGGATATTCTTTTTTAAAACGACCAGCAAAAGTAGAACGGATAATTTTTCTTTGGCTTTTATCAAAACGGATGTTTGATGTTGCTGCAAAAAGAAGTGCTAAGCCAATCGCCGCTGGAAAATAGGTGAGGAGTACTTTTTGAATAGACCCTTCGTTTGTCAAAAAATCTGGACTAAACAATATCGCAACGGTAGCGCCGATCAAAATTAATCCGACAATAAAACTTCCTGTCTTATTATCCCGTAACAGGTAAATGCCTCCTTCTTCTTTAAAAAACCGAAAATCGTAAATGGCCTGTTTGGAAATTACAGGTGCATTGGCGAAAACAAGTTCGTCAATCTTTGGTAATACCTCCTGCTGAAAAGCGATCAGATTGACATCGGTGGCTTTGCTATATCCGGAAGAAACAAGTAAGCCTCTACCATGCCTGTTACTTTTTTTAAACAATTTATAATTGAAACCTCTTCCGAGTACTTCGTATGGTTCTACTGAAGCGATATCATCAAAAGGGATTGATCCCGTTGGTAAAAACGCAATGCTTTTATATAAAACCCTGCTGTTGCCATCAAAAATAATTTTTGTTTCGGCAATAAAAATTAACAGTAAAGGGATTAGTAACAGGAAACCATAATACCCAAAAGTAAGGCCAGCCGAATAGCCCTGTACCGATCTCGATAAAAAGAAAATAAAGGCCCCAATCAGTACAAAAAAAATAACACCGACTATCCTTAAATTTCTTTTAGGATAAATGGTTAATGTGCCAGGGCCTATAATCCATTTTGTTTTTGCCATAAAAATTAATCTTCATCAGAACCAGGCAAACTTCCGTTGCCATGGTAAGCCCCTTTACGGATAACCGGCATATTGAAATGTTTGTAAAGCTCATCAAGATGCATCAAACTTCCATTAGTAAGGTTACCTAAAAATATGATTACAATGTTCTTGTTTAAATCCCGCACATAAATATGGCGGAAACCATGCCACCAACCCGTATGATAAACTACTTTGTCCATATTTTCGCCGTCGAACATCCTCCAGCCATAGCCATAGTTAAAATGCCCGTTTATAGGCTTATTGCGACCTACATACGCTGAATCGAGACTCTTTTTGGTCAATAATCTTCCGTTTTTCAAGTATTTATCAAATAATACCAGATCGTGTACCGTGCTATAAATGCCTTTATCTCCAACAGGACCATCTAAAAAATTCTGCGCAACAGAATATCTGAAACTATTGCGGTCATGACCAACCACATCAACCGGAATTTTTTCATATTCAGTGGTGCTATACACATGCGTATGCTTTAATCCAGCTGGTTTAAATACATGTTCCATCATGTATTGCGAGTAACGTTGTCCGGTTACCTTTTCTATAATGGCACCCAAAACCATAAAGTTTGAGTTATTGTAGTGAAAACGGTTATCGGGTTTAGTATATGGATTTGGTTTCCGCTCGGCAATAACATTCATTACTTCCTGATTGGTTACACCTTTTTTCATGTTGCGTTTTTCCTTACGCCAGATATCGTCAATGAAATAAACATAGTTCATCATGCCACTGCGGTGAGAAAGCAATAATTTCACTGTTATGCCCTCGTATGGAAAATTAGGATAGAATTTCTTTACATTATCGTTTAAGGAAAGTTTTCCGGCTTCTACCAATTGCATAATGGCTGTACCGGTAAAAGTTTTGGTAATTGAAGCCAACTCAAATTCTGAGTTGATGGTTAAGCTATCGCGATGCAGGTAATCGGCCCATCCAACAGCTTTTTCGTAAAGAATTTTTCCATCCTTAGCTACCAGCATATTTCCGTTGAAATTGAATTTCCGGTGTAGGTTATCTACAAAATCAGCAATCCATTTATCACCTTTTTGCGGATTATAAACCAATAAGAGGCTATCGGCTTTATCATCGTCTTTGGTGCGGATTTTTTTTTCAGCGGCCTTTTTCTCTTCAGATTTTTTGCTTGAACATGCGGTTAGTAAAGTTACAGAGAGGGCTAATGCTGAACATATATATCGAAAATTCATTTATATTAGGGATAGTGTATTTAAAACCCGAAAATTAAAGAATTTTAGACGGTTAAAACGAAAGAGTTTTACACATTTTCGCAATTTTGATTGTACCAGCATTCAAACAAGTGACCTTTACTTCCATAAACGGGATCGCTGTCTGGATTTTTCACTTTGGCTATGGTTTCATCTGCTTCAGGCCGCTCTTCGGCTTTGCCATATTTAATATCGTAGTCTGAGCCATTCGGGTATGCACCAACAACAGTGAAGTCGTCGGTTGAGTTCAGTTTTTTATGTGCTACACCTGCAGGGATAATAATTACATCACCTTTATCAAGCTCTATACAAACGCCATGCTCACCTCCAAACTGTACATCGGCCTTGCCACAAAATACGCCCATTACTTCGTGCGTATTGCTGTGGTAGTGGTGGTAATCAAAAATACCATCAACCCAGGCATTGGTATACCCGTTCTGTGCGAAAACTTTCTTAATTACTTCTTCGGTATCATCAGGATGCAACCTAAATGTACCTTTGTAAATCATTAACGGTAAAGTAGGATTGTTTGGAAAATTACCATTCTCCTCTATTTTATGTGCAACCAAGTAGGCTTCTTGTATCAATTTTTCTTTGTCCATGATTTGGCGGTGTTTTAATAGTTAACAAAGTAATGGGCAAAGGGTTTAGAGATCGCGATCTTTTCTCCCGCAGATCCAAGGAGATTATCGCAGATTGGGGTTCATTTATTTATCCGCGTCCTTTGCGATCTCTGCGGGAAACAATTGCTACTTGGGTTTTCTCCCGCAGATTTACGAAGATAAACGCAGAGCTGCTCTCTTTTTTAAACTGATTTATATTTTGATAATTACAGAGATTATAATATTTTTAGTTAATCATCCTCAGTTAAGAATACCCATTAAATTTTTCTACATGGATGAGAACGATATCTCCTATCAAATAAGGGTGCAATATTTACAGTTTACAATGCATTAGGCCCAGGTTTATTAGAATCTGTTTATGAAACGGTACTGGCTTATGTTTTAACCGAAAATGGCTTAGATGTTAAGCAACAGGTAAAATTGCCGGTTGTTTTTGAAGGTATAACCCTCGATGCCGGCTATCGGATAGATTTATTAATAAACGATCTGGTCATTATCGAAATAAAATCAGTAGAAACACTTGCGCCTGTTCACCATAAGTAGGTACTTACTTACCCGAAGCTATCTGGCTTACAGCTTGGAATGCTTGTTAATTTTAATTCTTCAAACATATCACAATCAATCTGGAGAAAAGTGAATGGCCTTTGATAAGTGTTTCCTGCCGATCGCTACGAAAAACGCTGAGATGAATGATTTATTTGCGTTCTTTGCGAAATCTGCGGGAAACACTTTCTAGTATCAATAAAAAGATATAAACTACTTCTGACTTTCGGCCCAGGTATCCATCTTCGCTTCAAAAACAGACAATGGGAACGAGCCATCTTTTAAAACTGCAGTATGAAAAGCTGCCAGTTTAAATTTAGGACCTAATTCTTTTTCATATTTGGTTCTCAATTCCCTTATTTTCATTGCACCGGTTTTATAACCTAGAGCTTGTGCAGGTATGCCCATATAACGTTCAATTTCTGCTGTTGCACCCTCTGTACTAATGGCCTCATTGTCTGTCATGTATTTTATAGCCTCTTCTCTGCTCATGTTTTTGGTATGGATGGCCACATCAACCACTAAACGGATGGCCCTATGCATCTCATCGCCCAAAGCACCCATATGTTGGTAAGGATCCTGGTAGAGGCCTAGTTCTTTACCTAACGATTCGCAATATAATGCCCAACCTTCTACATAAGCATTATGTCCGCCAAAACGGCGGAAATTAGGAAGTGATTTATTTTCTTGCGTTAAAGAAATCTGATAATGGTGACCTGGAATTGCCTCATGTAGAAAAAGAGATTCCATGCCCGAAGTGGTGTTAAATGTTTTAGCATCTAAAATCGGCACATAAAAGATCCCTGGACGCGATCCGTCTGCTGAACCCTGATTGTACTCTGCACTGGCCGATGCTGCTCTGAAAGCTTCTGTTTGGCGGATTTCGAAAGGTGTTTTAGGCTCAACATCAAACATCTTTTTCAAATTGGGTTTCATGCGCTGGTGGATATTTTCAAAAGCAGTTAAAACTTCTTTTGGTGTTTTATAAGGCATGAATTTTTTATCTGTTTTCATGTATTCGAAAAAAGCCTTCAAATCGCCCTTAAAGCCAACTAAGTTTTTGATGCTATCCATTTGGCTTTTAATCCTGGCAACTTCTTTTAAGCCCGTTTGATAGATCTCCTCGGGCGTTTTGTTGGTGGTTGTTTGTTGTTTAACCAAATAAGTGTACCAGGCCAAACCACCTGGCATGGCAGAATAGCCTGAGGTAGCTCTTGTTTTTGGCAGATATTCGTTCTGCAGATAATCGCCCAGTTTTTTATAGGTAGGGATAATGACTTTAGTGATCGAATTGCGGTAAGCTTCTGTCAACTTTTGTTTATCAGCTGCAGAAAAACTTGCAGGCATTAATTTGATTGGGCCATAAAACAAACTTTCTTCAGGTGTGGCCACAACCATACTCTGCATTTGAGGGATCATTTTAATCACCAATGCTTTTGGCAATACAATACCGGCAGCAGCACCTTTTTTAAAATTGCCAATGGCGGTATCGGCCCATACCGAAAATGCATCAATACGTTTTAACCAATCTTCATAATTTTTTACCGTTTTAAAAGGCTGGATGCCCGTTCCAGCGCCAAACTGACCAATGGTTAAAGGCAAAGCAAACATCTGGTTAAAAGGCAGGTATTCGAAATGATATTTAAGTCCTTCGATATTAATATCCAACTGATCTTTTAAATAATCGAAAGATAATTTGTCGTTTGCACTTAGGCTTTCTCTATCGTATTTGCCCAGGCTATCTAAATAACGTTCATTATAGCTTTTAAATTCTTTTATATAAGCTTGCGACCCATCATTAGCTAAAAGGTCATTATAACGCTCGTCGCCGATATAGGTGGCGTTAATGGGATTCAGTTTTAATCCTTCCTGATAGTATTGTTCGCACAGGGCTGCAAAAGCCTTGTTTTCGGAGCTATTGTCTGAACTGCTTTTTTGCTTACAGGCAGAAAACGCTGTAATACAGGCAGCAAAAAGAAATATCTTTTTCATTTATTTTGGGTTAAGGTTCTAATCAAAAATAGCAAATTATTAGCCATATACGAGTGGCGCTCCTTAACGCAAAAAAAGCCATCCCCTTTTAAGGATGGCTTTAATATATAATCAGTACTAAACTGAAAACTGCGAATTGCTAACTGATTATGCTAATAACCTGATCGGCTCTTCCAATAAACCTTTTAATGTTTGTAAGAACTGTGCTCCGGTTGCACCATCAACCACACGGTGATCGCAACCTAAAGTCAATTTCATTACGTTACCAGGAACAACAGCGCCGTTTTTAACAACAGGAACCTGTTGTATAGCACCTACTGATAAAATTGCACCGTCAGGAGAGTTGATAATTGAAGTAAACTCATCAATACCAAACATACCTAAGTTAGATACGGTGAAAGTAGAACCTTCCCAATCTGCTGGTTGTAATTTTTTAGCTTTTGCTTTAGCACCAAAGTCTTTTACTTCTGCAGAGATGTGTGATAAAGATTTGCCATCAGCGAAACGCACTACCGGTACCAATAAACCATCTTCAACAGCCATAGCTACACCAATGTTGGTATGTTCGTTAAATCTGATTTTATCGCCACCCCATGATGAGTTAACAGCTGGGTGTTTTTTCAATGCAACAGCAACCGCTTTAATCACGATATCGTTAAAAGAAACCTTAACCGGAGCAACAGCGTTGATTGCCGTACGGGCAGCCATTGCATTGTCCATATCAATGCTGATGGTTAAGTAGAAGTGTGGAGCAGTAAATAAACTTTCTGCTAAACGTTTTGCAATTACTTTACGCATCTGCGAAACTGGAGCTTCGGTAAATTTAACTTCACCAACAAATTGAGGAATAACTGGTGCTGGTGCAGCAGCTTTCTCTGCAGCCGGAGCTGATACAGATTCCGATTTTGCTGGCGCTGCTGTTGGTTTGAAGTTTTCGATATCTTTTTTAATGATACGTCCACCTTCTGCACTACCCGCAACCTGTGCTAAATCGATCCCTTTATCTTTAGCAATTTTCTTAGCTAAAGGAGATGCTTTAACACGGCTATCGGCGTTGTCTGCAGTTGTACCACATGATGAGGTTCTTGGTGTTTCAATTTCTGCAACATTTGCAGATTTTTCTTCTTTAGGTGCTTCAGCACTTTCGGCTTTTGGAGCCGGAGCTGAGCCACCTGCTAAAATTCCGCTTACATCGGTTCCTTCAGGACCAACGATGGCGATAATTCCGTTCACTTTTGCAGCAGCCCCTTTCTCTACACCAATGTGTAATAAAGTTCCGGTTGCATAACCCATTACTTCCATAGTTGCCTTATCGGTTTCTACATCAGCAAGAACATCATCATCTTTTACTTTATCGCCAACTTTTTTATGCCATTCAGCAATAACGCCTTCAGTCATGGTATCACTTAATAAAGGCATACGGATAACCGTAACACCTTTTGCAGCTAATTCTTCTTCGCTTAAGCCACCACCCTGAGCTGGTGCTGCCTCTTCTTTTTTCTCTTCAGCTTTTGGGGCTTCCTCTTTGCTTTCAGACTTCGGACTTCCCGACTCCTGACTTCCCGACTGTTCTGCCTCTAATGCTGCTTTATAATCTTCGCCTTCTTTACCAATAACGGCCATGATGGCATCAACGGGAACAGCTGTTCCTTCTTCTACACCTACGTATAAAAGAGTCCCATCCCAATAAGATTCCATATCCATTGTTGCTTTGTCAGTTTCTACTTCTGCTAAAACATCGCCGCTTTTCACTTTATCGCCCACTTTTTTATGCCACTTCGCCAAAACCCCTTCGGTCATGGTGTCGCTCATTTTGGGCATTTTAATTACATCAGCCATTATATCTAATTAATTGAAATCTTATTAATATTAGTCCATTACGTAAGGGTAGTCCTGTTGCATATATACATCTTTGTATAATTCAGATGCATCAGGCCAAGGAGATTCTTCAGCAAATTTTACTGCTTGATCTACAATTGCTTTTACTTTAGCTTCTACTTCCTCAATCCAGGCTTGATCTGCATACTTTTCTTTAAGAATCGTTTCTCTTGCATGCTCAACAGGATCTTTTGCTTTATAATCTTCTAATTCTTCTTTGGTACGGTATTTTGCCGGATCTGACATCGAGTGACCACGGTAACGGTAAGTTCTCATTTCTAAGAACGTAGGTCCTTCACCTTTACGTGCACGTTGGATCGCTTCGTCCATTGCATTGTGAACAGCAACCGGATCCATACCATCAACTGGTGCACATGGCATATCGAAACCTAAACCTATTTTATAAATATCGGTCATGTTGGTGGTACGTTGTACCGAGGTACCCATTGCATAACCATTGTTTTCGCAAACAAAAATAACAGGTAATTTCCATAACATGGCCATGTTAAAAGTTTCGTTTAATGCACCCTGGCGCACAGCACCATCGCCCATATAACAAATGTTAACGTTATCAGTTCCTTTGTATTTTTCTGCAAAAGCAACGCCAGCACCTAAAGGAATCTGACCGCCAACAATTGCATGACCGCCGTAGAAGTTATGCTCTTTACTGAACATGTGCATTGAACCACCTTTACCTTTAGAGCAACCTGTAGCTTTACCGTACATTTCTGCCATAATACTATCAGCACTAACTCCCAAAGCTAAGGCATGAGCATGATCACGGTATGTTGTAATCATTGAATCACCTTTTTGCATCGCAGATATTGCACCTGCAACTACAGCTTCTTGTCCAATGTATAAATGACAAAAGCCACGTATTTTTTGTTGTCCGTATAACTGGCCAGTTTTTTCTTCGAATTTGCGCATAAGCAACATCGACTCAAACCACTTTAACCAGGTATCTTTATTTATTTCTACTGCACTCATTTTAGGGTATTTGTTTTTTGCGACAGCAAATCTAATTTTTTTATTGTAATTTTTGGCACTTTTTAGTGTAAAAACATCATAGTATTAGGGTTGTAATCAGATTTAACAGTTGTTTTACAATTAAATATAAACCCTTGCCGCCGATATTAATTTAACAGCGATTTCTTATAATTAAATCAACACCCTTTATCATAATATGGAATCAATTTATTCTGAAATTTAATTCTGTATATATGCTTATTCTCATAATTTAAAATAAAATTGGTTTGCTCCTGTGTTGCGGATTGAAGTAAATCGTTTTTCCTAAAAAATGAATTTTTTAGGAGGTGTTTATCACAAAAAATGAAGGCAGAAAAACAAAAATGTTAATAACTTTCGTTTTTTAACGTCTAACATTTGGATAACATTTGTATAATTAATACTTTTGGTGACCAACAATAAGCCCATGTGGTGTACGTTAATGTGTAAGTGAATACCCAAACATAACTGTATAACATGATTAAAAAATTTTTGTTTTCTACTCTAATTGCTATTTGTACGCTCTCAGCCGCATTTGCGCAAACAAAAACAAAAGAATCTGGTAAAGAATTAAACGATCCCGACAACCTTGCGTCACAGTATTTTTCGCAGGTTATGGGTGTTGCGGTAGATGCAACTTCGAACTTAAAACTGTACAAGTTTATTTACGAATGGATCGGAACGCCTTATAGTTATGGCGGAAACACCAAAAGAGGGATCGATTGCTCGGCTTTCACTAAAGCGATTTACGATAAAGTTTTCAACACCACGATCAGAAGAAATTCGCGCGATATTTTTAGCATGGTAGATCCACTGTCTAAAGAAGATTTAAAAGAAGGCGATTTAGTTTTCTTCAAGATTAAAAGCAGAAGTATTTCACATGTTGGTATTTACCTGGGCGATAACAGATTTGCACATGCATCAAGTTCTCGTGGTGTAGTAATCAGCAACCTGAACGAACCTTATTACAGCCGCTATTTTTACAAAGGCGGTCGCGTTTTAGAATCGTTTAAGAAAGAATTTACAGTAGAGTAAATCAGTTTGACATTTTTCAGTTAACAATTAAAAACATACACAATCCTCCTAAAGAAATTTTGGAGGATTTTTTGTTGAACTAGCATTTTCTTTCAAGCGATCGTCATCCTGAATTTATTTCAGGATCTTTCTCGCTATCTTTCTATTTTTATTTAAGACGGCGAAAAATATTTTAAAATAAAATTACTAATGAAGCTCATCAACACCATCTTAGTCCTTCCTTTTATCCTTATTGTCACAATCAGTTGCACGAGCAATAATGCCCAGATTATTACTACACCCCTAGTCAAACAGGATACAGTACCCAGAAAAATAAAAGATACCATCTCCATTACTGCTGTAGGAGATATTATGCTCGGCTCCGCTTTTCCGTCTAAAACCAACCTCCCTCCTGATGATGCTGTAAACAGTTTCCAGGCGGTTGATAGTTTATTAAAAGGAGATATTGTTTTTGGAAACTTGGAGGGCTGCTTTCTCAACTCAGGTAATTCGAACAAATGTAATGGCATTAACCCGAACAATTGCTACGCTTTTAGAATGCCGGAGCGCTATGCCGGAATATACAAGGATGCAGGATTTAATGTTTTAAGCATCGCCAATAACCATGTTGGTGACTTTGATGCCAAGGGAAGAAAAAATACAGCAAGGATTTTAGATTCGCTGCAGATCCATTATGCCGGACAGGTAAACAAACCTTTTGAAGTTTTTGAAAAAGATAGTGTAAAGTATGCGTTCTGTGCCTTTGCACCGAATGAGAATACGGTATCGATTAATAAAATCGACAGTGCCAGGGCTTTGGTTGCCCGTTTAAAATTGATGGCCGATATTGTGATTGTTTCTTTTCATGGTGGCGGTGAAGGTGCAAGGTTTGAACATGTTCCCCGTAAAAATGAGGTTTTTTATAAAGAAAACAGAGGTAATGTTTATGCCTTTGCTCATGCAGTTATAGATGCCGGTGCAGATGTAGTACTTGGACATGGCCCTCATGTAACCCGTGCTGTTGAAGTGTATAAAAATAAATTTATTGCGTACAGTCTAGGTAATTTTTGCACTTACGGTATGTTTAGCTTAAAAGGTAATAATGGTATTGCGCCCTTGCTTCAGCTAAAAATAAATGCGAAGGGCGATTTTCTATATGCAGATATCGTATCAGTTAAACAGGATAAGGTTAACCGTTTGACTCTAGATGAGAATCATGGTGCTTTTAAAAGAATTAAAGAACTGACAGATATTGATTTCATTGGCCATCAGCTAAAATTTGCTGATAACAGAATCAGTTTAAAAGATTAATCTTCTGAGACATCAATTTCAATTTATTTCAGAATATTTGCCTTATGAAACCATCATGATTTTTTCAAATCACATAATGGGATGAATAAATGGCTCAAGCCTTCTTGAACACCGTTACAACATCTACATTGGTGAAAAATCTGATAGCTTCATCACCTTTGAAAACAAACCGAGCTTTTGCGAGCTCATTAACTAAGCGGAGCGTTCTCTTGAACACCATAGAGGAAATAAATGCAAGTGAAAAATGCCATTGAAAACAATGAGCAATAAATTAATAATTATATAACGATGAAAAAAGGATTAATACTTCATTATATTATAGGTATTGCAGCTGCAATTTTAGTATTGGCAGCAGCCTACTACATCAACCAAAATCCCGATAACCTGTTGTCAGCAGGTATTATTATCCTGGCGGGTTGCCTGGTTGCTTTTAGCCAATACCAGATCATCAAACACAAAAAGAAGCAATAGTATGATTGCCATTATCTTACAGGCTACAAAGGCTGATAACTTTAAAGATGGGATCTATCTTGGTTTAGCGATCGGAGCTGCAGTCGTATTGTTTGTGCTATCTAAAAAGTTTAGGAGAAAAGCTTAGGTTAACTTTCATCCTTTGTATTCTTTACCAGGCCAATTCCCGATACAAAGAATATGAGTCCGATGATGCCATAAACCATTAATCCCCTTGTATTTTCGCTGTGGCTTACAAAGCCATAGCCAGCGTATATCAATCCAATTATACCTAGTACGGTCAATATGGTTCCGAAAGTGCGTTTTACATTCATATGGTTATCTATTAGTATGATAAAGACAAAATATCATCACTTTTGTTTTAAACAAATAAAGAAGCCCATTTCAGTTAATGAAATGGGCTTCTTTATTAGATGAAAGGATCGTTTACCACACGCCTAACCGGTTTGTTGGAGCGATATACATTTTCGCTGTTGCAGGAATGTTGAACGCCTTGTAAAATGCTTCCATATTATACACGGGTCCATTTACACGGAACATTTCTGGGCTATGCGGATCTGTTTTTAATCTTACACGCATACTTTCATCGCGGGTTTTGATTCTCCATACCTGAGCAAAGCTTAAAAAGAAACGTTGATCAGGGGTAAAACCATCAATCTTTTTATCGCCCTTTCCCTGCTCAGTTAATTTAAAGGCATCGTATGCAATGTTTAAGCCACCAATGTCGGCAAGGTTTTCGCCCAGCGTTAAAGAACCATTTACATGCTGATTATCCAACAATGAGAAGTTATTATAAAATGTCTCTACTTTACCGGCTTTAGCTTTAAATTGATCGGCATCGGCTTTTGTCCACCATTCTTTTAAATTACCTACTGCATCGTACTGGCGACCCTGATCGTCAAAACCATGCGTCATTTCATGACCAATTACAGCACCTATTGCACCATAGTTAATAGCATCATCTGCAGCAAAATCAAAGAATGGGAACTGTAAAATCCCTGCTGGGAAAACAATTTCGTTGAAAGACGGATTGTAATAGGCATTAACGGTCGGTGGAGTCATTCCCCACTCGGTTTTATCAACATTTTTGCCGAGTTTGTCCATCATTTCTTTGTAGGCATGTTTGCTTGCCGACTGAAGGTTTGCATAATAAGTGTTTTTCGAAACCTCAACATCATCGTACTTTTTCCATTTGTCAGGATAGCCGATTTTTTTGATAAATGCATTTAGTTTTTCTAAAGCTTTCTTTTTGGTTTCAGGTGTCATCCAATCTACCTTCTGAATTCTTTCTGCATATACTTTCTGTAAATTGTTTACCAGGGTTAACATACGCTCTTTAGCATCAGGCTTAAAATACTTGTCGGCATATAACTGACCTAAAAGCTCACCTAAATTACGATCGGTAGCGTTTACAATGGCTTTCCATCTTTCTGTTGGTGCTTGTTGACCATATAGTGTTTTGGAAAAAAAATCGAATTTAGCATCTCTGAATTTTTTGGTAAAGGCGTTGGCTGATCTGTTTAAAGCATCAAATTTTAATTTTTCTTTCCAGATTTCGATGGGCTGGCTTTTTACCAGGGATGATAAGGTTTGATAATATTTTGGCTGCCTCACAATAACGGTATCGGTACTTGCCCCCAGTTTACTCAAAACAGATTTCCACTCAATGTTCGGCGTCTGCTTTTGAAAGTCAACCACAGTCATTTTGTTATAATTTTTCTGCGGATCGCGTAGTTGAACAGGAGTAGAGTGCGACTGCGCAATAGCCGTTTCCAGCTTTAAAATATTATCGGCATATTTAGCTGCGTTGTCAGAATCGCCTGCCAGGCTAAAAATTTTTGTGATGTATTTGATGTACTCGGCTCTGATTTTTTTTGCCTTATCATCTTGTTCTAAATAATAACTGCGATCAGGCAGGGTAAGGCCGGCCTGCGAAAATGATAAAGCATTTTTAGTACTTAATTTATCATCTGGTTCTACACCAAAGCCCAATAAATCTCCCTCACCATCTTTATAGCCGTCGGCAACAAAATTGATTAAATCTTTATCATTTTTAATCCCATCTATTTTGCTTAGGAGCGGCTTTATAGGTTCGATACCCAATTTCTCAATGGTAAGTGTATCCATTCCACTGGTATAGAAATCGCCAACTTTCTGTTCGGTACTTCCTTTGGTTGCATTGGCTTTTGAAGCATTTTCAAGAATACTTTTCAGGTTTTTCAGGTTATCGTTATATAAAGTATAAAAAGAACCCCAGCCTGTTTCTGTTTTAGGAATTTCAGTGTTTTTCATCCATTTCCCATTGGCATACAGGAAAAAGTTATCACCAGGTTTTACAGTGGTATCCATGCCGGCTTTATCGAAAAATTCGGTACGTGCATTCGCCACATCTGTATCTTGATGGCTTTTATTCTGGCAAGCAGCAAAAAGCAATACGCCGGCCGCCGGAAGAAATAATTTAGTTTTCATTGTATATAAGTTAGTTAGAAAAGCTTAAAGCTACAAAATGCCTGATGTAGTTTGTATGAATTTTTATAACTTCATAAAAAAATCTAATTATGCAATACACCATTTACATTATAGCTGCCGTAGGATTTATTATCCTGCTTAGCTCGTTTGTTACTGTTAAACAGGGGACTATTGCGGTGGTAACCGTTTTCGGCAAATACCGCCGCCAGTTAAGGCCAGGCTTAAATTTTAAAATCCCATTAATAGAGCAGATCTATTCTCGCATTTCCATTCAAAACCGTTCTGTAGAGCTGTCGTTTCAAGCGGTAACACAAGATCAGGCCAATGTATATTTCAAGGCCATGCTATTGTATTCTGTGGTGAACCAGGATGAAGAAACGATCAAAAATGTAGCTTTTAAGTTTGTAGATGCGACCAACTTAATGCAGGCACTAATCAGAACGATTGAAGGTTCGATCAGGGCATATGTGGCTACGCAAAAGCAGGCAAATGTACTGGCCCAACGCAACGAAATTGTGCTTCATGTTAAGGAACAGATCGATCAGGTTTTAGATGGATGGGGTTACCATCTTCAGGATCTTCAATTGAACGATATTACCTTTGATGAGGAAATTATGCGTTCAATGAGTCGTGTAGTAGCTTCGAACAACTTAAAAGCAGCGGCTGAAAACGAAGGCCAGGCATTATTAATTACTAAAACCAAAGCTGCCGAAGCCGATGGTAATGCGATTAAAATTGCCGCTACAGCCGAGCGAGAGGCTGCACAACTTCGTGGACAAGGTATTGCTTTGTTTAGGGAAGAAGTTGCAAAAGGTATGACCAATGCGGCCCATGAAATGCAACAAGCTAACCTTGATACATCGGTAATTCTTTTCACCATGTGGACAGAAGCCATTAAACAATTTGCAGAGTATGGCGAGGGTAATATTATTTTCTTAGATGGTAGTACCGAGGGAATGAATAAAACCATGAAAGAAATGATGGCCATGCAGCTGAGCCAGAATCCTCCGAAGAAGGACTAGAAGTGTTTTTATCATACAAAAAAGACTGTTGCGGGTTTGCAACAGTCTTTTTTTTGCATTAACTATTCGTTTTGGCTAAATGAAGAATTGATTAGCCTAAATTGTTTCTATAAAATTAATTGAATTTTGAGTGATGATAAAATGCGGTTGATATCAGATCGAAGCATAATTGTTGTACACTATTTAAGATTAATTATAATGAAAATTTTTGTAACAGGCGCAACCGGATTTGTCGGTTCTGCGGTAGTAAAAGAATTAATTAGCGCAGGCCACGAGGTTTTGGGTTTGGCAAGGAATGAGGCGGCTGAAAAAGCGCTTGTGCTCGCTGGGGCTCGAGTACATAAAGGCGATTTGGAAGACGTAAAGCGTTTGCAGGAGGGCGCAAAGCTGGCTGATGGTATCATCCATACTGGCTTTATCCATGATTTTTCCCGATTCGCAGCAGTTTGCGAAATTGATAGACTTGCAATAGAAGCCATTGGGAACTCAATTGCAGGAACCAATAAACCTTTTATTGTAACTTCTGGAACTCTCGTGGTTAATCCCGGCATATTCGCCACAGAAGATATGTTGCCCAATTATAATGGCGGGAATCCCAGGTTAGCTTCGGAAAAGGCAGTTGACGCCCTTGCTTCTCAGAATATTCGCGTATCAGTGGTTCGTTTATCGCCATCTGTACACGGTGAAGGTGATGATCATGGATTTGTACCGATGCTGATCAATATCGCCCGCAAAACGGGTTCGTCGGCTTACATTGGTAGCGGAGAAAACAGATGGACAGGTATTCATCGGTTGGACGCCGCGAAACTTTATAGGTTGGCTTTGGAACAAGCTACACCAGGAGCACGTTTTCACGGGGTAGCCGAAGAATCAATAACCCTTAAATCAATAGCAGAGGCCATTGGAGAACAGCTCGGTTTACCTGTTGTTTCTATATCTAAAAACGAAGCAGCTGCACATTTTGATTGGTTTGAACATTTTGTAAGTATAGATGGACCGGCTTCTGGACGTTTAACCAGGGAACGTTTAAATTGGGAACCTCAATATTCCAGTTTGATTCAAGATTTGGAGCAGGGAGTTTATTTTAAGTAAATTGTACCATGGAACCTTCAAACCGTTATCGTTTTAAAACAATATCAGAATACCATAAACTTGCAGGATTGCCTCAACCAGGTCATCCTTTAGTTAGTATCGTTAATATGGAGGAGGTTAATATGCCATTCGATGGCCGATCAAAAACAATAATTTTTGATTTTTACTCCATTGCGCTCAAACGTGTTCCAGATGCGAAAATTAAATATGGGCAACAAATGAGTGATTTTGATGATGGTGTATTGTTTTTTATGTCCCCAGGGCAGGTTTTTACAGTCGAAATTGATCAGCATAAAACCCATCGCCCAACTGGCTGGATGATACTATTCCACTCCGACTTACTTTGGCAGACACATTTAGCCAAAGCAATTAAGGATTATGAGTTCTTTAGTTACTCGCTATTTGAGGCTTTACATGTTTCTGAAACTGAAGAAGCAGTGCTTAATTCGATCGCCCAATTGATTAGAAATGAAACCAATAACAATATCGATCATTTTACTCAAAATGTGGTGATCGCGCAAATAGAACTACTGCTAAACTATGCACAACGTTTTTATGGCCGTCAATTTATTACACGTAAAGCAATCAATCATCAGCTGCTCGATCGATTAGAGCATGTTGTTAGCGACTATTTTGAACAGGATGATCTTGGCAATAGAGGGTTACCAACTGTAACTTACATCGCCGAAAGGCTCAATGTTTCGCCAGGATATCTATCCGGATTGTTGAAAACACTTATCGGACAAAATACCCAACAATATTTACATCAGAAACTGATTGATTTAGCAAAAGAAAAACTTTCTACAACAAATCTTTCTGTAAGTGAAATTGCTTATGCCCTTGGCTTTGAACATTTACAATCCTTTACTAAGTTGTTCAAATCCAAAACAAACCTTACACCTTCAGCATTTAGACAATCATTTAATTGAAAAATGATAAAAAAAAGCGAGCTATCTTATTTAGATAGCTCGCTTTAAATATATTTCTTTTATTAAAGTTTAGGTGCCATTACACCCAGATTCATTACATAGTTGCCAGATTGTTGCATAAAATCGCCCATTACTTTTAACGATTCATCTTCAATAAAATCGAAAGCATCTTGCTTGGTAATTTTATCTCCTTTTTTAATGGCAGGTAATCCCCTTAATGCTCTTAATTCATTCTGTCTGGCAAGTGTTTTAGCTTCCTGCGCATCGCGCTCAGCTTTAAGTTTTGCCTCATTTAAGGTTACAGAAACTTCATTATCACGTTTTTTAAGATCGGCAATATCTTGTTTCAGGTACTTAAAATCCAATGAGTTTGCGATACGCTGCTCGCTGTTTTTAACCAACTGTGCTTTAACAGGGGTCAGATTTGCTACTGCTTTAAAACTAGAGCTTGGAATAACATCCCATGGTAAGGCAGATGATTCCGTATCTTCTCCAATTTTATCCATCGGATAAACTGAAGGGAAAACAACATCTGGTGTTACACCTTTATGCTGCGTGCTGCTTCCTGCTACACGGTAAAATTTAGCCATGGTTAGGTTAATCTGACCTAAGTTAATATCAGCCGGACTTGCTCCGCTTGGAGATGTGCCAACGGTTTTATCTTTTGAAATTAATCCTGCTACCCTTTGCAACATACTTGGATTTACCAATTTGTTTAAATCGATAGAAGATTGAACGGTACCTTTACCATAGGTTTGGCTACCCATAATAATACCACGGCCGTAATCCTGTATTGCACCAGCGAAAATTTCTGATGCAGATGCGCTTAAACGGTCAACAATTACACCAAAAGGCCCATCCCAGGTTACACCGCTATTTTCATCCTCATCCACTTCAATTTTACCGCGTAAATCTTTCACCTGAACTACAGGACCTCTATCTATAAATAAACCGGTTAATGAGATGGCTTCAACCAATGAGCCTCCACCATTTCCACGTAAATCCATTACGATTGCATTTACCTTATCGTATGTTTTTAACGAGTCGATTAATTTTCTAACATCGCGGGTAGTGCTTTTGTAGTTTTTATCACCTGCATTTGCCGCTTTAAAGTCAGCATAGAACGCTGGTAGGGTAATAATCCCGATTTTATAGTCTTTGCCATTACTGTTAATGGTTTTAACTTTTTTCTTGGCAGATGTTTCTTCCAAAACAATTTTATCGCGAACCAATTCGATGATAACCGGTTTAGAAGACATTTCTTTTCCAACAGGGATCACTTTTAAACGCACCTTGGTTCCTTTTGGGCCCTTAATTTTCGATACGGTGTTATCCAATCTCCAGCCCACTACGTCAACAAATTCTCCATCACCCTGGGCTACAGCAATAATACGATCGCCAGCACTCAGTTGTTTTCCTTTAAATGCAGGTCCACCGGCAATAATTTCAGAGATTTTAACTACCTCGTTTTCTAATTGTAAACGGGCACCAATACCTTCAAAAGAACGGGACATATCTTCGTTAAATGCCGCTGCGTTGGTTGGGTTAAAATAATTGGTATGTGGATCGATAGATTCGGTAAAAGCATCCATCAAAATCTGGAATACATCCTGATTATTGGTTTTTGAAGTTTGCGACTGTAGGTTCTGATAACGTTTAGTTAATGTTTCTACGTTTTTGGCTTCAGCTGTTCCAGCTAAATTTAAATTGATTAGTTCGTATTTAACACGTTTTTTCCAGGTATCATTTAATGCTGCAGAAGAAGTTGCCCAAGGCTGTTTCTCTCTGTCGTATACATAACTATCGGTTTGATTAAAATCGTATTTGGTTTTAATCTGTGCTAAAGAATAAGTAAAATATTCGTTCAACCTTTTGGCATAAACGTTATAGATGAAAAACGGCCCGCTTAAATCGCCATTTTTGAAATCATCATCCAAAGTATATCTGTATTTTTCAAATTCCTTGATATCCGAAGCCAAAAAGTAATTTTTGCCCTGATCTAAAGACTTGATATACTTATCTAAAATGATCGAAGATATAGAATCGTTGATCTGAATTTTTTTATAATTATAACTCTCGATCAAATTTACAACCTCTTTTATAACAAGTTGCTGCTGCTCATCAGGTTTTACGTTGGTAACACCCTCAACCATTGGCTGAGTTTTAGGTGCAGCATGACAAGCAAGTACTGCCGCAGTAAAAATTACAAAAAATATTCTCTTTAACATCTCTTTAAATGATTTAAAATCCATTTCCAATTCTATATAGCCAATATGATACCATTTTAGCAAAAAAACAAAAAAGAGACAGCATTATTACCGTCTCTTGTTAAAACTTTATCAAATCTAACTAAAAGCTTTTTATTTAACAATTTCTTATGTAGAACGTTGGGCGTTATTTTTTGTTTTGATCGGTAATCAAAATTTGACCAATTACAGACCTTTAAGGGCTATATTGTTAGTGATGTAGGAAGATTTTAAAAAAAATAAGTATCTAAACTAGCTTGGGTTTACCTTTTTACTGGTGGTTTTGCTGGCGATCATTTCCCTGGCATCTTTGATCTGCGTTTTGTATTGGGTGGTTTTGATCGAGTTGGCAAGCCATTCGGCCGATTTCAGATCTCTCAGTGCAAGTGTAAAATCTTTCTTTTTAATTTTAACCTGAACAATGCCTAAAATAGATTCGATGTAAGCGTTGTTGCTTTTTAACTGTTTTGCCAGTATACCTTGCTGGGTGTAAAACCACATCGATTGGGTATACTTGGTATTGGCCAGATAAACTTTGCCTAAAAGGTTATAGGTGTTCATTACGCCTGCTCTGTTTCCGGTTTTAGAATAATTTTTTAAAGCTACATTTAAAAGAATCTGCTCAGCATCGGTAAAACGGCCAAGTTGATAATGCATACTGCTCATCTTAATAACTGCCTGTCCGTACCTGTTGAAGTTTTTTATGGCATTATATTCGAAAGCGGCTTTGCCAAATAAAGTGAGGGCTTCGTTGTAATCGCCTTTTCGCTCTAAATCTTCTGCTTCCTCAAAAAAAGAATTCCCATCCTCCAAATCAAATTTAGATACTGCTATATTTATAGCGCTACCGTTAGGTTCTTGGATCTCAGATTTATCTATATTTTGAGCTTGTAGTTGTAATGATGCAAAAAGGCTTATTAAAGCCAATACAATCTTGGTCATGCAACAAAAATAATACTTTAAATCTAATTTTAGCTAAATACCTGTAAATTAACATCAAAAGATGCCCAAACCATGTATGGATGCGAGTCGCAATGGTACACTTCGCCTGTTGCAGAAATGCCTACAACGCCTGCAAAGCCATCAAAAGCTTTAAGTTCGGCAAAAGATTTATCTGATGCTTCCTTTAAAGAAAACCCATCGGTAACACGGGTTACAATTTTTGCGGCTAAGGCACCGCTTACAATATCTTCACCTACTCCGGTACAAGAAATACCTGCATATTGATTGGCATAGTTGCCTGCCACGGTTGCGGAATCGCTCACACGGCAAGGGATTTCGAATCCTTTTCCCCCTGTGGAGGTTGCAGCTGCTAAATTTCCATCTGCATCGAGTGCTACACAGCCTACCGTTCCTTTATTGTTCTTTTGGTTTAATTTAGCTTCGTATTCTGATTGTCGCTGCGGGGTAATCGGATTGAAATATTCAAATCCATTTGATCTTGCAAATTGCTGGGCACCATCACCGCTTAATACCCGGTCATCATATGTTAACAAGTTCTGCGCAATCTGTATGGGGTTTTTAACATCTTCTACATTAATTACACCACTAAATTTTTCTGTTTTACCATCCATTAGGGCAGCACTTAACCTCACTTTTCCATCGCTTTGGATCTGCGAACCGATACCAGCGTTAAACAGCTCGTTATCTTCTAATAGCGCAACAGTATATACCACGGTTTCTAAAGCAGTATGTGTTTTTAGATATTCGTGTCCAAGCATAACAATCGAAGCCAAAGCATCTTGTTTAGCCTTTTTCGTTTCCTGGTTGGTAGACGATTCGCTGAAGAAACCGCCATGTATAATTAGTTTCATCTGTTATTTGAGTATTGAGACATTTGATATGAGACTTGGGCCTTAAACCCTCGATCCTCCACCTTAAACCTTTAGGCTATCGGAACAACCTTTGGATGATGGATCACTAAACTATGGTCTGTTAAATCATAAACGTCGCCATCGCACATTACATGTACCACCATGTTTTTAATAGAAACAGGCTGGCCCATTTCTACATCGGTTAAATTGGTATCGGCCATATTACGGCCATCTACTAAAATTACCATGCCAGAACCAATGGCTTCCATCGTATGGCCATCAGAAATGAAAAGCCCGGTATCTTCACCCAGACCAATCCCTAGTATACCAGGATTGCTGGCAGCAGCATATAACAAGCGGCCAATTCTTCCGCGTTGAACAAAATGTGTATCTACAATAACATCATCAATAAAGCCTAATCCACCGGTAATTTTAACCTCTCCTTTAAGTAAAGCATCTTTGCTGCTACCCTGATAAATCATGTTTTTAGAGCTTGCTGCGGCTCCGGCTGAAGTGCCTGCAATTACCACAGGCTCGTTTCTATATTTCTCTAGTAAGATCTGATGGATTTTTGTTCCGCCAAAGATTGAAGAAAGACGGAGCTGATCGCCACCGGTAAAAATAATTACCTCTGCTGCTTTGATACGTTCATAATTTTCATCAGAATTGGCTTCTTCACGGTTGGTAATGTTAAGAACACCCACATTGTGCACATCTAATTGTGCATAAGCCTTGATGTATTCTTCACCAACCTTTTCGGGCATTAATGATGCCGTAGTGATGATCTCGAAGCGAGATTGAGTATCTCTTAATGATTCTGTAGTAATCCGTTTTAAAATTCCACGCTCAAAAAAATTCATATTCTCAGGCAGTCCAAATTGCGTTTCTGCGAAGCTACCTGTGTTTATTGCGCCACCAATGATGATGAGTTTACCTTTCGGAACCATTCTTTGTGTATTATAATTGTATCAAAAAACCCAAATATATAGGCTTATGATAAAAAACACGACTTTTTTTGTCAAGAATATTCAATTTATTAACAAACGTTAAAATATTATAACCTAAAATTAACAGGATTGTGCTTGAAAATAAAACAAATACACCTTAAAATTGATTTAGCTAAATGGAACGTCTAATTTCAAAATAAATGCATAATTTACCGTCATCAATTTTATTCTAAAAATTGAGTTAAAAAGGCTGTCCCAAACGCTTGTTTAAATAAAAAAACGAACAAAACATTACATGAAGATATCAAACATACAAGTATTAAGAGGGCCGAACATATGGTCAATTAGCCGAAAAAAATTGATCCAGATGCGTTTAGATCTGGAAGATTTAGAGCAAAAACCAACCAATGTAATAGAAGGATTTAGCGAAAGGATTGAGAAACTCTTGCCTAGCATGTTTACACACCGGTGTTCTAAGGGGGTTGAAGGTGGCTTTTTCACCCGGGTAAAAGAAGGCACGTGGATGGGGCATGTAATTGAGCATATTGCTTTGGAAATCCAAACATTGGCCGGAATGGAAACTGGTTTTGGCAGAACCCGCCAAACTAAAACTGAAGGTATTTACAATGTTGTATTCAGTTATCTGGAAGAAAAGGTTGGTGTTTATGCTGCTGAAGCTGCAGTTAAAATTGCCGAAGCCCTGATTAATAACGAAGAGTACGATTTGGAGCACGATATCCGAAGGATGAAGGAAATACGTGAGCTGGAAGCTTTGGGGCCAAGTACAGGATCTATTGTGGAGGAAGCCGTAAGTAGAAGTATTCCATGGATCAGATTAAATAAAAGCTCTTTGGTGCAATTGGGATACGGTAAAAATCAGGTACGTTTTAGGGCAACCATGACCGAAAAAACCAGCAGTATCGCCGTAGATATTGCCAGCAACAAGGAAGAAACCAAACGTTTGCTTACCGAAGCTGCCATCCCGGTAGCCTCTGGAGTAACGATTTCAAATCCTGATGACCTGGAAGCATCGGTTAAAAAAGTGGGTTTTCCACTCGTTTTTAAGCCACTTGATGGCAACCACGGTAAAGGTGCCACCATCAACGTGAAAACAATGGAGGATGCGGTTGCGGCTTTTGAATATGCCAAAACCTACTCGAGAAAGGTTATTATAGAAAAATTTATTACCGGATACGATTTTCGTGTGTTGGTAATTGATCATAAAGTTATTGCTGCCGCACAACGCGATCCCGCGCACGTTAAGGGGAATGGGATTCATACGATCCAAGAATTGATCGATAAGGAGAATGAAGATCCACGCCGTGGTTATGGTCACGAAAATGTGCTAACAGAAATTGCTGTTGACCGTGATACTTTGGATCTGCTGGCCAAAAAAGAATATACCTTAGAAACTATTCCCGAAAAGGGAGAGGTGGTTTATTTAAAATCTACTGCAAATTTAAGTACAGGCGGGACATCTATCGATGTAACTGACATTGTACATCCACAGAATATTTTTATATGTGAAAGGATTTCGAGGGTAATCGGATTGGACATCTGCGGTATCGATATCATGGCGCAGAACCTTACCCAACCCTTAACCGAAAACGGAGGTGTGGTTTTGGAAGTTAACGCAGCACCAGGATTCAGGATGCACCTTGCACCAAGTGAAGGCTTGCCTAGAAACGTAGCTGCATCGGTTATTGATATGCTGTATCCGCAGGGAAAATTATCACAGATCCCGATTATTGCTGTAACCGGAACAAACGGAAAAACCACTACTACACGGTTAATTGCGCACATTATCAGAAGTAATGGTAAACGTGTAGGTTTTACCACCAGTGATGGTGTGTATGTGCACAACACGATGCTGATGAAAGGCGATACCACTGGGCCGGTAAGTGCTGAGTTCATTTTAAAAGATCCGACAGTTGAATTTGCGGTACTAGAAACCGCACGTGGTGGAATTTTAAGAGCAGGACTGGGATTTAATGCATGTGATATTGGCGTAGTAACCAATATCCAGGAAGATCACCTGGGTATTTCTGATATCCATAATCTTGATGATCTGACACGTGTTAAAGCGGTTGTGATCGGTGCGGTACGCCGTAAAGGTTGGGCAGTATTGAATGCCGACAATGGTTATTGCGTTCGCATTGGCAAAGATGCGCGCTGTAATGTTGCTTATTTTAGTATGGATGAAAATAATCCTGTGATTAAAGAGCATTGCAGAAAAGGTGGAATTGCCGCCATTTATGAAAACGGATACATTACCATTAAAACAGGCGACTGGAAATTAAGGGTAGATAAAGCCACGCACATTCCTTTAACTTTCGGCGGTTCTGTGAATTTTATGATTCAGAATGTGCTTGCGGCAACGCTGGCCACCTATTTATGGGGTTATAAACCTGAAGATATCCGTTTATCGTTAGAAACATTTATACCTTCTGCAGCACATACCCCAGGAAGGATGAATATTTTTAGGTTTAAAGATTTTAAAGTACTGGTCGATTTTGCGCACAACCCTGATGGATTTAACGGCGTAAAAGGTTTCTTACAAGGTGTAGAGACCACCGAACATGTAGGTATTATTTCGGCAACAGGCGATAGAAGAGATGAGGATATTATCGAAACTGCCCGCATTTCTGCTCAGATGTTTGATAAAATTTATATTTGTCAGGAGAAATATCTCCGTGGCAGACAACAACAAGAACTGGTTGATCTGCTGGTAAAAGGCATTAAGGAAGTTGATCCTGATAAAGAAATCATCATCAACAATAAGAGTACCGAATGTTTGCAGATCGCAATCGAAACGGCTAAAAAAGGCTCTTATTTAACGATTCTAAGTAACACGATCGACAATACGATCCAACGTGTTACCGAACATTTAGATCGGGAATTGGAAGCGTAATTCTTAACTGATTTAGTTCCTAAGAGATCGTCACCCTGACCTGTAGCGCAGCGGAAAGCTACGAAGTAAACCGAGCCTTAAGCGAGCTCACCGAAGGTAATTTATTTCAGGGTCTTTAAAAAAAGATGCTGACCACGTAGTAGCTACAGACAATTAAAAATGCTAATCTACTTGTAAAACAAGTTCAGCATGACGAAAAACAATAAAAAACCTCCTCCGATAATAAATCGAAGGAGGTTTTTCTGTTTTTATATCTCGGTCACTTATGCCTGAACATCACGTAATCTTTTAATTTCATCATGCGATACTCTTAACGATGCTTTTTGATCAGAGATTAAATCTCTGATATTTGAAGGAAGATCTTCTTCCTCTAATGCCATTTTATATGCATTTTGTGCTGCATCTTCTCCAAACTCACAGTTGTTTAAAACAGTTTTACGGTCGTGACCGGTAAATAATGCCTTAACATCCATCCATGCTCTGTAAATTTTTCCCGAGTTTGTTGTTCCGGTTTCAATGTCCTCACCCAATGCAGCTACCTCTGCAGCCAAAGCCATTTTATATTTTTGACTCTCGGCAATCATATTTAAAAATAGCGTTTTCAGATCGGCATCTCCATCCTTTAATTCTTGACGGGCTTTTTCATAACCTTCAATACGATCGTTATTAATTTGAACCAGATCGTTTAATACCTCTGCTGTTGCTGTTGTCGTTTTCATGTCTTTTATTTTTATAGTTTCGATGTATAAAAGCAACATGCTCAATTAAAAAAAGGTTTGTCATTTTTTTAATTGCTTACAACAGTTAGCTATATCAGCTTATTATTTCTTTGAAAAGTATTGTGCCAGCTTTTCTTTTACAAAGCGCCTAACACGGGTTACCATATTGCCTTTCCGTTTAATCAAAAAGCTTTTGATGGCCTTGTATGCGATAGGGTCTTCGGCTATTGTGGTCGGAAATTCGACAATAGGTTTGGGGTTGATAACCACGTTATAAATATCATTTATTCCTGAATGCACGCCAGTGCCATCATGGCCAATATTATTAACGAGTGATTGCGATGGGTTAAGTGTTAAACCTCCTTTTAAAAAGATGGAAGCATACCATCTAATGGCCCAGCTATTGTTTTTTCCTTTCTTAAACGCTAACATCTGCTTCCAGAAGTTCATTTTATTATCGATGGAAAATGCAGCTCTTTTCTTTTTATCAAACTGTTTTATAAGGATGTCAATATCCGGTTCGAAGTTTTTCCATGCCCTTCCCCATGTGGCCCAGCCCCAACTTGTGGCTGCCCTGTAGAAAAACGATTGCGAAAGGTTATCTAACTTTAAGGGATACATATAGGCCCCTATATGCATTACTCTTTCCTCTTCGCGGTAATGGTTTAAAGCATTGTTGAAATAGGCTAAAGTATGGGGAGAGGTAACCAGGTCATCTTCAAAAACAATTACCTGATCGTATTCTGCTATTAATTGGTTTACACCTGCAATTACCGAATTGGCTAAGCCAGCATTAGCTTTACTTTCGATTACTTTAACCGATTTAAAACCATCTGCTTTTTTGATGATTTTTCTTACAGCAGCAACTTTTTCTTTGTCCTGGTCTGTTTTGGCACCATCAGAAAAGATATACAAATGGCTCTGTGCTGCCAATTCATTTTGTTGCAGGAATTGTAACGTACGCTCGGTGTGCTGCGGACGGTTGTATACGAAAAGTGCTATTGGGGCAAGGTTTTGCATTTTTGTTTTTTATCAATTACCGATTTTCAATTGAAGGGTCCGTCATCTCGACTGAAACGCAGTGGAATGGAGAGATCTATCGAAATAGATTTCTCGGCTTTGTTGCACTTCGCTCGAAAATGACGATCGCCCGACCTAAAATATATGTAGATTATGGTCAGACTTTTTGGTTAACACGGTATAGGCATTGGAAAACTGTTCTTGCTTTTTCTTCCCAAATAAATTGCCTAAGGTTTTTTTAATCCGGTATTCCAGTTCAATTTTTAAGTTTTTAGCCAATGTTTTAGGTGCTTTTCTATTGATAAATTCATTAAACTTTACCGTTTCTGGTGCAGTCATCGAAACTTTATCTTCCAGGATTTCTAAACCCTCACTCTGCAGTAAAAACCTCAAGGAAGTTGGGGTATACATGTTAATGTGTCCATAATCCAGAAAATGATTCATTCTTTGGTCTACACCAAAACGATAATCTTTAGGTACTTCTACTACAATATATTTTGCTACCCTTTTCAATTCACGGATCAGGATCCTTTCGTGTTCTACATGTTCTAGAACGTGCGCAAGAATAATCAGATCAAAAGCATCATCTTCATAAGGGATTTTATACCCATCAAAAGTTTGTGCTTCTTTTAAACTGGCCAGGTTGCGGTCTTTTATAATATCGACACCACTCTGTGCAATTTCTAAAGCATACAGCTCTGGTGCGAAATGCCATTCATTTAAAAAATGTAAAATACTGCCATCTCCGGCACCAACCTCAAGCACTTTTTTAGGCTTTAACCCTTTACAAACATCAACAATGTTCTGTGCTTTATATTTTGCGCCAAGCATTCTCCATGCTACATCGTTATTGGTATAAAAATTATCGTAGGCTGTTTTTACTTCTTCGCTTAACATTGGGCTTTGTATTGTTAATTGCGATAAAAATAGTTAAAATTAGCAAATACCATCTATGCATACAGAAAACAGTTCATCTGGTAATGCCAAGGTTGGTAGGGACTGCATAAAACTTAAATGATTATATTTCTTTAAATGACGGATTAAACTCCTTTATAATTACTTTCAATTACATTTCCGCTGAAAATATCTTTTAACGGAAATGCTACAATACAAACAGCAATCTTTTACTGTAGCACCGTAATGCTTCCGTTATAAACAGAATTATATTTATCCTTAAGTTCAATAACGTAGTAATACACGCCAACAAGCACTAGCTTACCTTTATTCGTTCCATCCCAAGCTGCCAAAGTATTTGTGTTTTGATACATCAGCACCCCGTACCTATTGTAAACCGATATTTTAGAACCAGGATAATTTAAAATGTTTCCAATGTTCCAGCTATCGTTAATGCCATCGCCATTTGGTGAAAAGCTTTTCGGAATATCTATTGTGTTTAAAACAATTACCTCTATCGGAATTGATTTACTGCAATTAAGTCCATAATTAATTTTTAATGTATAAGTGGTATTTTCTCTCGGACTGGCATCGGGGCTTAAGCTATACTGATTTTTCAAACCAGTTTTGGGTAACCATTCGAAAGTGTAGGGTTCGTCCCCTAAATCTGTAATTACATTTAAATTAACCACTTTACCATAATCTATGGTGAGCTTGGCAGGGGCGGTTACAGAAATGTCACGGTATGAAATGATTTCCACTTCATCTTTAGTAGTTGTATTACAATTATTGTTTGCAATTTCCCACTGAAGAACAACCTGTTGACCGGATGGAAGATTATTGATAACAGCATTAGGATTATTAATATTTGCAGCAGTAAATGGATTAAAATTTACAGGCGAAATAACAGACCAAGTGCCCACTTCGTTCTCGCCAGGTTTATTTCCGCTTAAAACAATAAATGATTTTCCACATAAACTCAGATTTTCTCCGGCATCGGCAATGGTTGGTAGTGGATTTAAAGTAATTTTTAATACGTTACTTAGTGATACACAGGAATTACTATACGTTGTTCTTCTAAAATAACCTGTTTGTGTTAGGCTATTCAATACAATATCTTTCCCAGTTTCGCTACCGATAATACCCCAGTTTTCTCCATCATTGCTCAATTCCCAGGCATAACTTACGGCTATGTCAGCTGCCCCAGTAGGATCTGAACCCATAATGCTGAGCGGTACTGTTGTATGGCCGCAATAATTTAAAGTTTCGGTACTAATGATGTTATTTCGCGTATGTGGAGAAGTGCTTATCTCATATTTTGAGTCGAAATAGCTTGTACCTCCCGTGGTAATCATCCTTCTGTAAAGCATAATGATGGGCGTGTTTTCAAAATGCTCAATGGTTTTTAAAGAAAAATCTGCATTGTTACCGTTCTGGATATTTACCCAGGTTCCAAAATCAAAAAATTGCCATTGAATAACTGGGCTGCTTCCAATAAAAGCTTCTCCTGTAAGCTGCACTGTTTCGCCTGAGCAAATTGCAAGTTTAGTTGTTTTATCAATACCGATTCTAATATCTTTCTCAATAACACAGCTATTTCCATAGGTAATTTTGAGGTGGTAGACCGTTGTTTTATCAGGTTTCGACGTAGGCATTAGTACATCAGGATGATCAAGACCGGTGCTTGGGCTCCATGTAAATGTGTAGTTATTAATAACAGGCGTTATTGTAGCAGGAATTTTTACCGATTGACCTTCGCTAATGGTTATATTACTGGGTAAAGTTAAAATGGCCTCACTGTAATTGTGGATGGTAATAGTAGATGACGAGGATGTTGAGCATATATTCTGGCTGATTGTCCATTTTAAAACCACATCAACATCAGCTGGTATATTGGTAATCTGCAGGCCAGGATTATGTTCATTAACAGCATTAAAAGGATGATAACTTGCAGGGCTTACCACCTGCCAGGTACCAGTTTCGTTCATGGCAACCGCATTTGCATTTAAGGTAACCATATCGTTATTGCAAAGGGCAATATTATTGCCAGCAATCGAAGCCGTAACCTGTGGTTGAACTTCAATTTTTAATGTATTGCTATAACTAATGCAACTTGCAGAGAAAGTAAGTCGTTTAAAATATTTGGTTTTAGCAACGCTAACCGAAAGGTCTATCCCTGTTGCGTTATTTATATCCCGCCACGTTAACTCATCATCACTTTCCTGCCATTTATAAACCGATGTTTCATTTTCTGCACCTTGTGGAACTGTTCCGGTGATTACCACATTGGATGCACCACTACATAGCACATTTTGCGTTGTGCTGATTAAATTATTAGTGGTTGCAGGATGGATTATAATATTTATGTCCGGTTCAATAAGTTCGGTATTTGCCGTAAACACCTTCCGTCTAAACTGATAGGTTATATCCTGATTGGTAAAATTGGTAAGCCCTTTCAGTTCATAATCGATACTCGCACTAGCGTTGGGTGCAGCTATCCAATTGCCAGCCGGATCTTTAATCTGCCATAAGTAGGTGTATGATGGCCTGGTATTGGCCGCAACACCTACCAAAATCTGTGTAGCCCCTGAGCAAATTGTTATTTCGTTTGTTTCTTCTGCCTGTACGGTAACCAACCAGGTATAATCCTGGCAGTTAGATGTAATGATATATTTCTGTGGCTGGGTAAAATTGTTGGCTACGCCCGATAATGGTGCAACAACGCCTATATCGGTTGTTAATGTTGGTTTAAGTGCCGTAACATTGGTTCCGGCCCTTACCTTAATGGTTATCGTTTTATCCTGTGTGTTTATTAATGCAGGTGCTGTTTGTTCTGCTAGCTCAAAGGAAATAATGTTTGCATCACCGGTAAACTTAATCTGGTTATATTTTGAGATGTAACCATCTGATGTCCCATTTTTTGCAGTAATCTTTAATTCGCATATTCCGGGATTAAAATCTACAGTGCTACAAAATGAGCCGCCAAGCAAAACATTTTTTTTCGAATCGACTGCAATTTTATGTCCGAAGTTGCCCGAGCAGCTACTGCCAAAATTAAATGCCCATACATATTTGCCCGTTCCTGTATATTTTCCAAAAAATGTATCCCTTACACCGTGGAAGGTTAGTGTTTTATTTAAACTGGCATCACCAAAAATCAGGGTTCCATCAAAGTAACCTCCAATGTATACGTTATCATCTATATCAGCGGTAATATAATAACTATAAGGCGTTGAGCTATTTCCGCCTATGTTTTTGCCCCACAATGCTGCGCCTGAGGAACTGTACTTTCCAACGAACAGATTTTTCCCTCCCGTTGATGTTAAGACAACATTGTTTGTGGGAGAGCTCAGGGTTACCGTACCACTATAAACACCGGTTAAGTAAATATCGTTGTTTGGGCCTGAGGCTAAAGATGATACAACAGCAGTAGCTCCATCAATTTTGTCGGACCATATTAGCTGACCAGTTCCTGTGTATTTTGCAATAAAGTAATTTGGTGAAGTGCCGGTAATATTGTTGGCCGGACCTTTGGGATTTAAATCGATGCCGGACGAAAAATAACCCATTATAATAATCTCGTTGTTGGTATTGGTTATTACATGCCGGATCTCATCTGTACCGAATGAACCGAAACCATAAGCCCATTGAATATTTCCATTTTTGTCATATTTGACCATAAAGCCATCTAAACCTCCTTTGGGTAGCAGGTTAAAACCGCCAAGGCTTATATTAGATGAATAGGAGCCTACAAATATAACATTACCCAAACGATCAGCGGCAACAACATGCCCATATTCGGTAGATGAGCCACCAACATTTTTTGCCCATTTAAAATTGCCATCCAAATCTAACTTTACAATAAAAGCATCATTTCCGCCAGCATTGTTAAGATTGAAGGTGCCTGATCCTGGATCACAATCCATGCTAAATGAACTAAACTGGCCGCCAAAAATTACATTTGATTCATCATCAACTGTTAAATTATTCACCTGGTCAAGCTCTGATCCACCAATGCTTTTTGCCCAGATTAATTTTCCATCAGGTGTATACTTAGCAATAAAAACATCATAATCACCGTTCGATGTCAGACTAACCGGAGCAGAAATGCCCGATAAATCTACAGTGATCGTACTTCTAAAGTTTCCAGCAATGTAAACATTATCAAATTTATCGACAGCAACGCCGCTCACCTTACTTTCCCCAAAACCGCCAATATCTTTAACCCAATCTGGAATGGGCTGCTGTTGTGCAAAACTGTTAGAAGGAAGGATAAAAAATGCTAAAAGATATAATAACCTGTAAAATAGCCGAATTTTATTGTGCATTATAAGAGCGGTAAAACAGTGTGTTTAGATTCTGTAAAAAATAAAAATAATACAAATCTACAACTAATTAAAATAGCAGGTTAATTATCGCTTAATGATTTTTTTGTTGATTTTCTTACTGCAGTAAAATTTTTCTTTATCCAGATCGGTTTTGGCACCATCAGAAAAAATATACAAATTGCTTTGTGCTGCCCAACTCATTTTGTTGCAGAATTGTAATGTACGCTCGGTATGCTGCGGACGATTGCATGCGAAAAGTTCTATTGGGCAAGGCCTTGCATTTTTATATTTATAAATAAGCGGGCCAGGTATTTTTTACCATATAAGATGTTTAAGGTCTATATAAGTTTGGATATATCTTGCCCTTTGTATTCACATTAATCACCTCAAGTACTTTTTTAGGTTTAGTCCTTTGCATACATCAACGATGTTCTGGGCTTTATATTTTGCATCCAGCATTCTCCAGGCCACATCGCTATTGCTATAAAAATTATCGTAGGCCGTTTTTACTTCTTCGCTTAACATATAAGTTATTATGCATAAATATAACTTTTGAGAAATAAATACTATCACTAATAATAAATCAGAAATATAAAAGTTTTATGCTGTCTATACATTAACGTGTTATTAATAATACTTTAATGTAAAAAAAATTTGTATTTATGTAAAACTTTAGTTTATTTGTATGTAGATTTTTGCAGCGTAATGTTTTCTTAAAAAACAGTATACGTTTGTAATCTGATTAATTAAAATAAAGAAAAACTAAAAAATTCTTCTGATGCTAAAATGAATGCTCAGTAGATATAATTATCTATAAATCTAAATTAACCATTATGAAAAACAGAAAAATGATTGTGAGGTTGCTCATGATCTCCGCTATTTCTATCTCAATTTTCGCCTGTAAAAAAGGAGAAAGTAATGTTAGCCAGGAGGAAGTAAAAAAAACAGATGCTGTTTACTCCTACATTAGAAGCCTAGGTTTCCCAGCATCAGCTATTAAAGATCTCGGCAAAGAATATCTTGTAGAAGAAGATATTGCCTTCTCAAAGGATATGATTATCCCTTCAGCTTCAGGGCCAAAAACAGAACAGTATTATACTGGAAATCTCGTGAGTTCTGCTAACAGAACCAATATCAGAATTTATGTTGATGCATCTATGGCATCTTTAAGTGCGGAAGTCAATTCTGCAGTTAATCAATGGAATACAGTACCAAGTTCTAACATTCATTTTAATCTTGTAACAAGTGGTAGTTATGATATCCTAATTATTGATGAAAATTTAGGAAATGGTTATTGCGGTGTTGCCCGTTTTCCTATTAATGGAAATGCAGGAGGATTAATCAAGATTAACAAGACTTATATCTCTGGAAATAGTTTTGACCAGAGACAGCGGACAATTGCCCATGAAATAGGCCATTGCGTTGGATTCAGGCACACAAATTGGTCCGCAAATGGCGAACCACAAAACGGTACTGATGATATTGGAACTCCAGCAAGTGCGATAGACGTTCCAAATGTTGGTGGCACAGATCCATCCTCTATAATGAATGGAGGTCAATGTGGTATCGGTGCTGCTTATTTCTCAGTTAAAGATAAACAAGCTATTGCTTCATTATATCCTGTAGTAACTTCAGGTCCATCAGGAACATTAACCACAATGGCAGGGATAGACATAGGCGTAGATGATGGTGTATATTTTTGGGGTTTATCTGGTTTAGTTACAAAAGGTAATTCTACATCAATAAATGGCCCTACTCAGCAATATTTTCTACCTTCCGGTAAAAACTTCAGTGATGTTATCGATATGGCTATTTCTAATGCTGGCCGTGGTTACGTTTGGTACAAAGATGGTACAATGTCTGTAGGCCAAAGTATTGGTAACTTTGGAGATTATATTCTCCCTAAAAGTTATGTCCTTCCTGCTGGCAAAACACCTCTGGATATTGTTGGGATTGCAATTTTAAAATCTAACGATCACTGTTTTGCATTTTATAGTGATGGTACATTTTCTGAAGGAAACTCCACAGACCTTGGTGCATATGTTGGGCTTCAAAATTATGCACTTCCTCCAGGAAAAAATTATAATGAAATCGTTGATATAGGTATTGCAGCTAGTTCAGGGTGGTTTTATGCATGGTATTCTGATAATAAAATGTCTGTTGGAACATCAACTGATTTAAACTATTGGATCCCACTAAAATCTATGGATTAAATCATTGATTTTTTTTAGTAACATATCTTATTCAAAGATAAAATAGTGCAAAGTTTAATTAAACGAATGAACTCGATGTATTTCGGGTTCATTCTGTTAAGTTTATGTAGATACTAATCGAGGTATAAAAAAGTTATAAGGTAATTGAAAAGGTTATACTTATATTATAGAACGCACACCTAACCATGAAAAGCTAGGATTTAGTAATTTTTAAGCAGTATTTAAAGCATAATGCTTTTTTAGTATCAAAAATTTAGGGCTTTCGACATGCCACTACTGACGTTATTTAACAATCAGTACTTTAGTTGCTTATGTGTCCACATCCAGTTAAGCCCATAGCACAGTATCCTCGTTCTACTTAAATGCGGCCTAACAAATTTTTCGGACTCCACATTCCTCGCCCTACTGCTGGCTTTGAAAGAAAACGGCGAAGCCCTCATGAATGCAGCTGAAAACTATAATACAAATGAATAAATTTTCATTCGGCGTTTTTTTGGTTCTTTTTAACGGCAAAAAGAAGAAGTCCATCGGCAGCGTCGAGCCGAGGCAAGCTACTTGCCGTAAGGGCAAAGAAATCAATATACGCCACTCATATTTATTTTTAAGAATAAATTATCCCTCAGATCGGCATAGTAATTATTTTTTATTAAATTTTAAACAGGCTCTTAGTTTATATTTATATTTTTATCCATGATTAAATCAATAAAAAAAGCACTATTAAAATACTTACCTGTTAATTATTTCGCCTACAGTAAATCATACTCACAAGATGGTGAGGACATGATACTTAAAGCGATTTATGAGCAGAAAAAAGGGTATAAAGGCTTCTTTGTAGATGTTGGCGCACATCATCCCGTAAGATATTCCAATACCAATTACTTTTATAAACGTGGATGGAAGGGGATTAACATTGAACCTACACCATCGGCTATTGGGGCTTTTAATACCTTTAGAAAAAGAGACATTAATTTAAATATTGGTATAGGTCCGGAAAAAACCAAACTCAAATTCTACTGTTTTAACGAGCCTGCATTGAATAGTTTTTCTGAAGAGGTTTCTAAAAGGATCGACGCCGAATCCGCTAAATATAAAATTATAAAAGAACTTGATATTGATGTACTGCCTTTGGGTGATGTTTTGGATCAACATCTGCCAGCCAATACCACTATCGATTTTTTGAGTATTGATGTGGAAGGTTTGGATTACCAGGTTTTACTTTCCAATAACTGGGATAAGTATAAACCAAGTGTTATTTTGGTAGAAGAGAATGTTAATGTTGATGAGCTGAATAATTCGCCGATATACAAATTTCTAAAGGATAAGGGTTACGCCTTTTTTGCAAAAACCTTACGCACCTGCGTTTATCGCCTATAATTATTTGTTAAATATTTTTTGGAACGCGGTAATAAGGAACAGTGATTTTAACATCATCAAGCCTTGTTGCCGCGTTTTTTTGAATAGCAAAATAAAAAAAGTAGAACAGAAATAAGCAATTACCGTAGCTATAGCCGTACCGATCATACCCATTTTTGGGATCAGCATTAAGTTTAATACAATATTAACGGCTGCTCCAAAACCCGTACGGATAAAGGTAAGACGGCTAAATCCCTCCGCAATCAGATACTGACCACTCGCTACACCTAAGAAAACAAAAATGCTCCCCCATACATGTAAGGCTAACGCTGGCGCGGCAAATGCGAATTCAGGGTTATATAACCTATAAATATAGGGTGCAGCAAAAGTTACAAATAAGGCAAATGCAAGACTTAGCCAGGCCATTAAATCGTATAAATTTTGAAGCCTTTTTTGATAACGTTCAGGGCTATCTCTTCTTGCATTTAGGATGGCGGGGAAAAGCGAACTTACAATTGCCACAGGTACAAAGTTTAAGGCTTCGCTTAAGCTAACCGCGGTTGCATAGGCACCAGCCTCTGCAGTTCCCTTTTGCCCCATAATTTCTTTCAACATCAGCAGATCTATTTTCATGTAAACCGAAACCATGATCCCCGAAATAATTAATGGCCACGAAAAATGGAGCAATTTGAGCGCTAATTCTTTATTAAAAGACCATTTAAAAATGTTTCTGCCCTTCCGCTGGTAAACGTAAAAATAACCTATTGATAGCAGGGCGGTATCAAAAAGAAATGAATACACGAAATAGATCAGGTTAGCAGAAAATACAATCAGCGCAATTTTGGTAAGCGCTGATATGACATTTCCAACAATCTGTACCTGCATAATGTATTTCGACTGTACTTCGGACTGGAAATAAGAATCGATTACGGTTAAAGATTGAAATAATCCCGTAAAAGATAATATTAAAATAATATGATATGGAATATCAGAAAGCGGGCGGATGGTCCAGGCTAAAAAAATAGCAGGTATGCAGACCAGACCAGCAATAACCTTTAATAAAAATGCAGTTCCTAATATGGTATCTCTATTTCCTGGAAACTGATGAAGCTCTTTTACGATGAACTGATCGAGGCCAAGGCCTGCAATAGATGCAAAAAGATAGGTATATGTAATTGCACTTGTTAAAATACCATTGTTAAAGGCAAGCAGATAGTTGGCTACCATAATGCTAACAGCCATTTTAATAGCCAAACTGCCAACTCTGCCCAGCATTAACAACCCCGTATTTTTTAAATACTTGTTAAATGCTTCTTCGTTAAAACCTTTTATGGCGGGTAATTTCATTAACGCAAAGATGTAAAAAAATGTGCGTTAAGTTAGGTGCTGAAAATTCAAAATATTAAGTACACAATATATACTATTATTTCCCTTCGCTTTTGGTCTCCAGTGTTTTTGTTTCTGAAGTTTTAGTTTCAGGAGCTGGTAGAGGAACTGTATTTACAGCTTGGGCAGGCTTGCTATTTAAAGGCGCGCCAACAGCAATATCACAGCGATGGTTGGGCTGGCCGTGAGGTGGGTTCAAACCCTTTCCTGTTTTTATCGCTACAGTCTGCTTTACTGCAGGCTGTGTGGTAACTACTTGTGTTGGCTTGCTGTCCAGCGGTGCGCCAATAGCAATATCGCATCTGTGGCCGGGCTCTCCGTGTTTAGGATTAAGTTTTTTGCCTGATGTATTTACTGCAACGGGAGGCGCCGGAACAGTTACTGGTGGTGAACCAGCACTTTTTTGTGGTTGAACGGCAGCTGTTTGATGTAAGGGCGCGCCAACTGCTAAAGCACAGGTATGGCCGGCATCGCCATGTGGCGGATTGAAAATAAGGTTAGTTTTAGCATTTTGCGCTGCGGGTTGAACAGTATTACTTTTTTGAAGTCCCTGTATTCCTGTAGGTGCTGGGATAACCGCTTGAGCAGTTTCTTTCTTTTCGCTATTACAGGCGCAAAGTACGGTTAAGGCAAACAGATAAAAAGCATGTTTCATGGCGCTGAATTTAATTTATCCAAATATGGCGAAATTAATTTATGTCTAAAAACTCTCTTCTATCCTTTCTAACTGCTTGAGGTGATGTTTTAAATGAATTTCGATAAACCTTAGCCATTGTCTGGCATTTAAGTATCCTAGTCGTGGGTGTTTAGTTTTGCAATCGGCTTTTGCATGGGCAATTATGGGATAATTATCGTCAAGACCTTTTTCAAACTCTAAAATAAAATCGAGCGCTTCTGTTTTGCTGATTTTTTTAACACGCTCGGCCAGTCTTTTCGGAACTTTATACTTTTTTGACGGCGGCAGGCTGCCTAAGAGCAAAATCAGTTTTACGATAAAATGTGTGGGCTTGTTTTCGCCTTTACCACTTGCTGCGCGTTCGAGTGCAATTAACGAGAGCAGGCTTGAATCGAAAATATGCGAATATACTTCGCTGTAACTCCATCCGGCAATGGGTGGCGTGGTTTGAAAAATATCCTCAGAATAGTGAGATAATTTCGATTTATAGGCATCGACAATTTTATGTATCGATGCCTTTATTTTTGCAGCCGTCATTTAATAAAGATAAGTTGAATTACTGTTTCTCCAAATATTTTAAGAAGTCGTCTTTATAGTTGAAAAATTCGAATGTTTCGGCGATTGTAAAATAATTTTGTGGATCTACAACCGTTTGATAGAGGTTTTTGGCAGTTTTTAAACGTTCAGTATCGAAAGTAAATGCTTTGAGTATGAGTTTGCATTGACTACTGGAAAATGAAGCTTTCTTATTTACAGCGTTGATGAGTCCCACCCTTTCATTATCAAAACTTGATTTTTTATAGCTGGTATAAAATTCTTGAAAAGCTTCAGGCGATAATAGCCTATAGTTTAGGTCAGCTAAAGTTGGTTGAATAGGCCCCGTATTGAGATCTCCCATATAATCATAAAAGTCATCTAGCGCGTATTGATTGTTGCGAAACAGGCTAAGTTGTTTAATTACATTCAGCCTGCCGTTATCGTACCCTAAAATGAGACGCTCCTGTGCATTTACGTTAATCTGCTCTCTTAGGATTAATCTATCGCCCTGCATTATAGACAGCTCGGGTTTAGAATTATGTACATCGTAAAAACGAAATCTGCCCGTAGCTGATCCCACTACTTCATCGTCTAAATATACTGTATACTTGCCCGGTTTGGTAATTTGCAGAAATACTTCAGCAGAACTGTGGTTGTTTTGAGCGAAACTTAGGGCAGCAAAAAACATTGCCAATCCTAAAAAGATGGTTTTCTTCATTTTAATTAAGGTTTCATTTGTGTGTGTTTTAAGCTAATGCCAAACGAATGCCAAAACCAAACAAAAAAGGGTAAAACTAAAAAAGTTTCAATAATTCTTCGAGATGCACAATTTCTTTCTGCACATCACCAGGTTTTTCTTTTTGTAAAGGATTGAAAAATATAGCCTCCATACCAAAATTTAAAGCACCATAAATATCAGCTTCAAGACTATCGCCAATCATAATGCTTTCAGCCTTTAAGGCTTTGGCCTTATCTAAGGCATATTCGAAAATAATCGGATTGGGTTTGTTTACGCCAACATCTTCTGAGATAATTACGTTTTCGAAATAAGGGTTAAGATTAGAGAGGTTCATTTTGGTTAAGGTTGTTTCCTTAAAGCCATTAGAAATAATATGCAAGGTATATTTTTGCTGTAGGTAGCCCAAAACATTTTCTGCCCCGTCGAACAAATTGGTTTTGGTGGGTGAGATACTTACATAATCATCCTCAAATTGATGAGGTACCGCATCAGGATGAATACCTAATTGAATGAATGTTTTGTTAAACCTTTCCGATCTTAAAAAATCTTTGGTAATTTTTCCCAAATGGTAATCGGCCCAGAGCTGATGATTGTTTTCGGTATATGTTGTAATAAAGTCTGCACACGATTTTAAGCCAAGTTCCTCTAATTTATAGGTTTGGTATAGCTCATTTAATGTTTCTTCGGCATTACGGTCAAAATCCCAAATGGTGTGGTCAAGGTCGAAGAAAATGTGCTTTTTCATCATTATATATATTAGCTGCAACGGTGATGAAGCTATCAGATTTTTCTAATCCCCTACGTGATTTGAAAAATCATGATGGTTTCATGAGTGATTATTTTCACAAAGGTAGCCTAATGATTTTTGATTTATAAATAATCGGCAACTCTTGCATTTAGTTCTTCAATAAGTTCTTCATCCATATACTGATAATCATCCGGGATATGAAGCGTAATAATTTCCTTATCAGCGGTTTCTTCAGGGAAACGTTCAATGATCCTTTGTTTGTGCTTTTTCTCCATCACAAAGATGAGATCGGCCCAGATGATTAGTTTTTCATTGATTTTAATCCGATGGCGCTGTTCCTGCTGACCTTACCTGATGATCGGGATGGGTTTTGTAGATATTTTCGGCAGTGGCACTACGCCATTTATTTCTGCTGCATATAAAGAGGATGTTCACTGACTCTGGACTTAAGACTAAGGACTTTGGACTAAAAACTAAACCTTCTCTCCGTAGGCCAGATCGCCAGCATCGCCAAGTCCAGGTACGATATAAGATTTACTGGTCATTTCTTCGTCGATTGCTCCAAGCCAAAGTTTTGCTTTTGGCAGATTAGCACGTACATGTGCAACACCTTCTGTACTGGCTATTGCGGCAACGATATGAAGTTCTGCAATTTTGTAGCGGTTAATCAGTTCTTTACAGCACATCACCATGCTTTGTCCGGTTGCCAACATTGGGTCGGCCATAATCAAAACTTTTCCTTCTAAATCCGGGGTAGAAATGTAGTCCATCTGAATCACAAAATCGCCACTTTTCTTTACTTTTCGGTAAGCAGAAATAAAACAGCATTCGGCTTTGTCGAAGATGTTAAGCAAGCCTTGTTGAAGTGGCAACCCAGCCCGGAGTATAGTAGCTAAAACAGGCTGCTGAGTTAAAACCTCACAAGGCGATACACCTAAAGGCGTTACGATTTCCTGAATGGTATATGCTAATGATTTGCTGATTTCGTAGGCAAAAAACTCACCAAGCCTTTCCATGTTTTTACGGAAACGCATCGGATCTTTTTGGATGTTCTCATCCCGAAGTTCGGCAATAAAGGTATTGGCGATAGATTTTGTCTTGCTTACATCAAAAATCATAATGCTTCCGGTATCTTACAGGTTTATTTAAGTGGGACGTTTAATTACTAAAATTAGCAATTTTAAGCCGGATAAGTTAAATTAAAATCAATTTCCGGCGTATTCGAGCATTTCTTTAAACAGCAATTTTAGTTTTTTGTATTTTGCATTTGAAGATAGACTTTTCAGGCTCCAACTGCTATAAAAGGTGCCATTTACCACCTTTACTGCATCGATATATTGGTGTATTGTTTTAGTGGCTGCCTCATGTGTTAAAAACTGAAGGATATAATCGGTGAAGCAATAAGAATTAACGATTAAAGGGGTTACTTTTTCGAGCTGAAGATCGTACCAGTTAAATGGCGTACAGGTTCCGGCCCTAAAGCCTGGTACATTACTATAACCCATAGAATAATCGGAAGTAATACCGGAATTAAGAATATTTAAGTAACAAATGGGGAATTTTAATATTTCTAACTGCTGACTGCTTACGGGCGCAGGATTTGGGTTGATTTTTTTGAGCTTAACCAGGCCTTCTTTAATCTCGAGCATTTTTTGCTTGTCGCTGGCACAAGGTCTTAATAGTCCAACTGATTGATTACTGAGTATTTTTGAAATGCCATTTATCCTGATGTAATTTATCGGCACGTCAGGGAAATCGACAAAATAAAGAGGATTACTTTTTTTTGAAGAAAATAACTGGTTTACCTCATCTAAAACCTGCTCATTATTAATCCCTACCCCTGTTAACCGGTCAAATTTCGAGCTCAGGTAATTGTTTTCTTTTTTAAAGATGGCACTGAAAATAAATTTGGTCCTATTTAATAATCCCTCAGGTAGGTTGGGCAAAATATTAAAGTGAACGGTTGGCTGGTGCTGAAAATTCTTTTCGTGGAACTTAAAATGTGGATGCTTTTTTTTGATCAGACTTTTAATGATCAATGCCCATTCATCAATAACCGGTTTATCTAAAATCTTCCATTTATGCTGATGGCTTTTTGATGGCCTAAATTCCTCTTCGTTTTTTTTTGGATAAAAATATTCCTCATAACGGCTTAGTATAAAAAATGAGGCAGCAAAAACATCAAATGGCAGGGCTGATTGTGCAACCGGGAAAGGAGCCTGATATTCGCCAAAAAGAATGGTTTTTGGCTTAATTTCTTCTAATTTGTTGGAGAAGAGTAAAGCGGTACGTTTAAAAAAAAGTTCATCACCTAATGGTTCCTCACCATAACTGATTTTAATGTGCTCGTTTTGTAGAAAATATTGGCTATTGCCCGTAAATTCCAATTCTGCTTTAAGAATATCTTTAAAAATAAAGTTAAAGATATATTTTATCCGAGGCGTTAATATATTAGAGAAGATGATTAGATGCATAACTTATTTTAACAACACGGTATTTAAAAAAAGATTACAAGAAATATTTCTCAGCAGATATTAACTTAGATAATATTGCCTTCTAAAATTAACGGTAATTTAACATTGAGCCGTAATTTAATACAAAAATTACAATTAAAAGTTTGCTGTGAACTTTTTTTCAGGGTAAAGGATTTTTGTGCTTTTACCGATAGGAGCTTTTACAATATGTACAATGCTCATCTGATCGTCAAACATATCATATAAAATAGTGTTGCTCACCTCAACAGATTTTACAGACGGAATTTTCTCCACCTCAAGATAAATATTAGTAGCTTCATGATCAATCTCAAATCCGATATAGTTCATTGAAGCCGCTTTGCCATTGGCTTTTAATTGTAAATGAGAAAGCAGGTATTTTTTTACCAATTCATCCATTGCCTTCTTCATACTCGGATTGCTCAGATCGGTTTTCTGTTTATATAATCTGGCTAAAATTGCTTCAAAGTCATCTGAAAAGATTTTACAGCTTACTTCTAAGGTTTTATCCTTTGCATTAAAGTTTACTTCAGTTGTGCTTACATGCAAAGGGTGTTTTATTCCTGCTCCAACAGAAAAAAAAGCAGCACACAAAAGCAAAAAGCTATATTTTAATTTACGCATCAACATATTAAATCCTTCCTTAAAAGGGTAAAGTTAACACATAATTAGTCTACTTGTTAAATGTAATTATGGTGTTATGTCCACATTGTTCTAAATGTAAGTGCCTGAAATTTAAGCGGGCAAATATTCTGCTTAGTTTCTTATGGGATGGATGGACATGCGTAAGCTTAATATTAAAATTTTCATTGAGCCAGAAACTCATTTTAATGGCCAGTTTTCTAAAACCTGATTCTTTTGCAAGTTCTTCACGAAGAAATTTCTCATTGTTAACTACAATAAAAGCATACCCGTTTTCTTTGATTAAGTTGTAGATACAGTTTGCAAAACGGTAATCGTTAATGCAATAATACCAACATATTCGGTTAAAAATAATATCGAACTTGCCATGGGCTTCTTCTAAATAGCCCAATGAAAAATTTACGGTTACATTTTCATCCTTAGCTTTAGCTTTGGCTATTGTTAAATAATTCTGGCTAATGTCGTGCCAGGTTACTTTTGCGCCCCTTCTGGCAAATTCGATACTATATTGCCCGGGCCCGGCACCCAGATCAAGTAAAGTTTTGTTTTCGAAATCACCTAAGTGGGTTTTTATAAAATCTATTACCTTGCTGTCAATTTTTTTATATTCATTAGCCGCATATATTTCAGCAAAAGCTTTTGGAACAGGATCGAAACCTTTTTCTGGTTTTTGTAAATAATATTTTAGCCAAAGCATAGTGTTGAATAGAAGACAAATAGTTATAAGCACCAAGTTACCGTATTGGCTATGTATATTAAACAACAATTTTGTTTACAACTGTAAACCCAGTTGTTTGCGATAAAACTTCGCCAAAGCACTAAATAACTTAAAGAATAGTAACAAATTTGGTATTTAGGCTTTTGTTTACAAGATATTTGGGGTTTTTGTAATTAAAAATATAATTTTAGCTATTGTAAACTATTTTATTCTCAATAGTTAGCTTATTATTCATGCCGTTACAAGATTTTATCTTTTATTTTAAATTGGGATGGGCACATATCATCAGTGCCGATGCTTTAGATCACCAGCTGTTTGTTTTGGCACTGGTTGCCATTTACAGTTATGTCAATTTAAAACAGGTGCTCATATTGGTTACGGCTTTTACCATTGGCCATTCCTTTACCTTACTTTTAAGTATATTGGATATGATCAGGTTTGATAGCAAGTGGGTAGAATTTTTAATTCCCTGTACCATTGTAATTACCGCAGTCAGCAATTTGTCTAGAAAGAATTTCTCCTTAAAATCAATTAAGATCAATTATTTTTTGGCACTTGGTTTTGGTCTTATTCATGGAATGGGCTTCGCAAACTCCATCCGGATAATGCTGGCCAAAGACCAGAATATTGGCTGGGGACTGTTTGGGTTTAATGTAGGCTTAGAGGCCGGACAGGTTTTTATGGTATTCATTATTCTTTTAATTACCTTCTTAATTTTTAATTATACCCGCATCAAACGCATGAGCTGGGTTTTATTTATATCAGCAGCCGTATTCAGCCTGGCTTTAAAAATGGCTTTAGAACGAATTCCTTTTTAATAAACTATATCATGAATAAACTATTTACTTTAACCGGCCTGCTGTTCTTTTCTGGTAGCCTGGCTATGGCCCAAAATGCGCAGAATAACCCAGGGAGTAACCATGGGAATAAGTTTGAGCAGTTGGGTACCATTTTACCAACACCTAACGAACAACGTACAGCCAGCGGAGCACCCGGTGTTAAATATTGGCAGCAACGTGCCGATTATAACATCAAATGCGAGCTGGATGAAAAAAATCTGTTGTTAACCGGATCTGAAACAATCACTTACACCAATAATTCTCCTGATCCGTTAACTTATATCTGGTTACAGCTTGATGAAAATGAGCATAGCACGGATAAAAATGCCAATTACCAGGATGCGACTAAAATGCCTGCTACCGGAACCACTAAAAATTTAGATCAGTTAAGTGCAACAGGAAATAATGGATATGGCATAAATATTACCAAATTAACCGATGCAACAGGTAAAAACTTACCCTATACGGTTAACAAAACCATGATGAGGGTAGATTTGCCCGTAGCGCTGAGAAGTGGACAAAAATTTATCTTCAATATCGATTGGAACTATAAAATTTCTGACCGGATGAGTGTTGGTGGCCGTGGAGGTTATGAGTTTTTTCCATCCGATGGAAACTACCTGTTTACCATGACCCAGTGGTACCCACGCCTATGTGTTTATAGTGATTTTCAGGGATGGCAGAACCATCAGTTTACAGGTAGAGGTGAGTTTGCCTTAACCTTTGGCGATTTTAAAGTTCAGATGACTGTTCCGGCTGATCACCTGGTGGGTTCAACGGGGGAATGCATCAATTATAGCGCTGTTTTAAATCCAACTCAATTAAGTAGGTATAATGCTGCTAAAACTGCGGCCGCACCTGTAGAAATCCAGACTTTAGCTGAAGCCAAACTGGCAGAAACCAAAAAATCTACAGCTAAAAAAACATGGGTTTTTAATGCAAACAATGTCCGCGATTTTGCCTGGACATCCTCACGGAAGTTTATCTGGGATGCGATGCCTCAAAAAATTCAGGCCAATAACAATACCGTAATGTGTATGAGTTTTTATGGAAAAGAAGCGTACAACCTTTACAGTAAGTTTTCTACCCGGGCGGTGGCACATACCATTAAAACCTATTCAGATTTCACCCTACCATATCCTTACCCTGTTGCACAAAGTATCGAAGCTGCAAATGGAATGGAATACCCAATGATCTGTTTTAACTATGGCCGTACAGATACCGACGGAACATACAGCGAAAGCACAAAAAATGGGATGTTAGGTGTAATTATTCATGAGGTTGGGCATAACTTCTTCCCGATGATCGTAAATAGTGATGAACGCCAGTGGACCTGGATGGATGAAGGACTAAATTCTTTTGTTGAGTATTTAACTGAAGAACTTTGGGACAACAAATTTCCAAGTAAAAAAGGACCGGCATATACCATTGTTGATTACATGAAACTGCCTAAAGATGAGCTGGAGCCAATTATGACCAACTCTGAAAATATTACCCGTTTCGGTCCGAATGCGTATTCGAAACCTGCTACCGGTTTAAATATCCTTCGCGAAACCATTATGGGAAGAGAACTTTTCGACTACGCATTTAAAGAATACTCGAGAAGATGGGCTTTTAAACATCCTGAACCTGCTGATCTTTTCCGTACCATGGAAGATGCCAGCGGCGAAGATTTAGATTGGTTTTGGAGAGGTTGGTTTTACGGGACCGATCCATGCGATATCTCTTTAGATAGCGTGAAATTTGCGAAAGCCGATTTTCCTAAAGATTTACCAGAAGCCAAATCGAAAATGGTTAAAATTGATAAACCCGCTGTTAATGCCTTTGAAGATATTTCAAAAATCAGGAATCGTGAGGATAAGAAAATTAATTTTTACGTAGATAAAACGCCTGCAGCACAAGATTTCTATTATAAATATGACAGGGGAATGGTTACAGTTGATACCACTGTTGCTACTAAAACAGAAACTGCCGCAGCACTAGAAGCTGTTCCGTCTGCAGAGCAGGACCAATATAGCAACAAATTTCTTTACGAACTGAGCTTTACCAACAAAGGTGGCTTGGTAATGCCTATCATTGTTGAGTTTACCTATAAAGATGGAACAAAAGAAATAGACCGTATTCCAGCTCAGATTTGGAGACATAACGAATTGAAGACAGCTAAGTTTTATGTTAAAAATAAAGAGGTAGCCTCTATTTTGATAGATCCGTTGCGTGAAACTGCAGATATCGACACCTCAAATAACACTTGGGGCGGTAAAGCAAAAGAAAGTAAGTTTAAGGTATATAAAACTAAAGTTGGTGGAGCCGTAAGAGGCCAATCGGTCGGTAAAAATCCAATGCAGGCCGCAGCGGGTAAATAGTAATACTAACCTTCATACCGGAAGATCGTCATTCCCAACTTGATTGGGAACCACGTAGTGCTCATGAATGCCTTTGAAGAGAAGAAAGCTTATGAATAATCGTACTGCCTTGGTGGGGTTTGTAGGTTGCATTAAGATTCCCGCCTGCGCGAGAATGACGACTGCTCTTGGAATCTGCCAATCGTAGCTTTTAGAAAGGACTGTATAAAGCTCATATGTGATAAAGACCCTGACCTGTAGCGAGCGGAAAGCTACGCAGTAAAATGAATTCAGGGTGACGACACAGGAGAAGATCTCCGTTGGATTTCAACGGGGATCTTATTGTATCTGAGGTAAAATATTCACTAAGAAATTTTTCAGGTTGATTACTGTTACATCATTTGATGTCAGATAAGTTTCACTTTTTGGAGTGATAATATATTTGTACTTTGGTTCAAGATCTTTGGTGCAGTTTATAAAACCTTGAGACACTGTTGGTGCATTTGATAATTTAATTTCGATACATGCGAGTGGGGTAATTCCCTGTACAATAACCAAATCGCATTCTGCCCCTCTTTGAGTCCGATAAAAAAAAAGTTCTGTTTGTTTTTCTTTTACTTGATAAATCTGTTCAACTACATAGCCTTCCCAAGAAGCTCCTATTCCTGGGTGGCCAAATAAATCACTATAGTTGGGGATATTTAATAGCCTATGAAGAATTCCTGTGTCTCTAATATATGTTTTTGGCGATTTAACCAAACGTTTTTTTGCATTAACAAACCATGGTTGTAATCGTCTGATCAAAAAACCTCCCTCTAAAAAATCTAGATACCTGTTAACGGTTGGTGCGCTAACTCCTAACGACCTTGCAAAGGATTCGCCATTAAATAGGTTCCCGTTTAAATGGGCAAGCATACTCCAGAAGTTTCTTAGCAGAGTTGGTGCTAAATCTACATTAAACATCTTTGCCAAATCTCTTTCCACATAACTCACAATAAAATCGTTAATCCATTCTTTGCTTTGGAAATCATTTTCCGATAATAGTGATTCAGGAAACCCTCCCCGAAACCAATGCTGTTCAAAACTTAATTCATCTGGCAACTCAGTTAATCCGATGGGACATAATTCATTATAAGAAATTCTACCTGCCAGCGTTTCAGAAACCCCTTTAACCAATTCAGGTGAAGCAGATCCTAATAAGATAAATCTTCCTGGTGTTCTTTTAGCATCAATTAATGGTCGTAATAAGGAAAACAATGTTGGCAATAGCTGTACCTCATCAATAATTACAGTATGATCTTGCAAACCTTCTAAAAATGTATAGGCATCGTGTAACTTTGCAATATCCCTTGGGTTTTCCATGTCCAGATAGATATAGTCATTACTTAAACTTTTTGCCAAAGTTGTTTTTCCAACCTGCCTTGGGCCAAGGATTGCAATTGCTGGCGATTTTTTTAAGCGACTTATTAATTGTGCTGCAAGATTTCTGGTAACTAACATATACAAATGTATACTTTTGTGTTGTAAATCAAAAGTATAACTTTTGATTTACAACATTGACATCCATTTTTTAGAGTTTATGGGCAAATTTTTGTTTTACGGCTTATGAATTTAAATAATAGATAAAAATGCATAATTGCCAACTTTCATGACTTTCGCCTGTTTTATTCTTTGCAGCCTAAATCGTATATTTCCTCCCAGCCGTTTATTCTTTTATAAGCGGAGGAGAGAACATTAAAATTGATTTAAAGATCAATTTTAACTAAGTTTGATTTACCCATGAAATTTAAAATCACCTCAGAATATCAACCCACCGGAGACCAGCCGAACGCGATAAAACAATTGGTAGATGGCGTAAATGCCAATGAACATTATCAAACTTTACTAGGCGTTACAGGATCGGGGAAAACATTTACGGTAGCTAATGTGATCGAACAGACGCAAAAACCTACCCTGATTTTGAGTCACAATAAAACTTTGGCAGCGCAGCTTTACGGCGAGTTCAAAAATTTCTTCCCTGAAAACTCGGTTAATTATTTTGTCTCTTATTACGATTACTATCAACCAGAGGCATTTATCGCATCAAGCAATACTTATATCGAAAAAGATCTGAGCATAAACGAAGAGATTGAAAAACTCCGGTTACGCACTACCTCTTCGTTAATGAGCGGTAGGCGCGATATTATCGTGGTATCATCCATCTCCTGTATTTATGGTATGGGTAATCCAGAAGATTTTTCCCGGATGGTTTTTCGTTTTGGCGTGGGCTTAAGGATTTCGAGAAATGCATTTTTGCATAGCTTGGTTGAGATTTTATATTCCAGAACTACAACAGACTTTAAACGCGGAACCTTTAGGGTTAAAGGTGATACCGTCGATATTTTCCCCGCTTATCTTGATCATGCTTACCGCATCTCTTTTTTCGGTGATGATATTGAAGAACTTTCTGCAATTGATCCGGTTTCCGGAAAAACCATAGAGAAATTAGAAGACATGGCCATTTATCCGGCCAATCTTTTCGTTACCCCTAAAGATAGATTCAATTCTTCGATCTGGGGAATACAGGAGGAGCTCGAAATCCGTAAGAACCAGCTAATTGCAGATCGACATTTGTTGGAAGCAAAACGTTTGGAAGAACGCACCAATTTTGATATCGAAATGATGAAAGAATTGGGTTATTGTTCCGGCATCGAAAACTACTCTCGTTTCTTCGATGGAAGGCAGCCCGGCATGCGTCCTTTCTGTTTGTTGGATTATTTTCCTGAAGATTATTTAATGGTGATTGATGAAAGCCATGTTACCGTTCCACAGATCAGGGCCATGTATGGTGGAGACAGATCGAGGAAATTATCTTTAGTTGAATATGGCTTCCGTTTACCGGCCGCACTGGATAACCGACCTTTAAACTTTAACGAATTCGAAGCGCTTGCTCCGCAAACCATTTATGTAAGTGCAACGCCGGCTGAATATGAATTGGAAAAATCAGAAGGTGTGGTCGTAGAGCAGGTAATCAGACCTACAGGTTTGTTAGATCCTGTTATTGAAATTAGACCTGCCATTAACCAGGTAGATGATCTTCTAGATGAAATAGATATTACCATAAAAGAAGGTGGACGTATTTTGGTTACCACATTAACCAAACGTATGGCTGAAGAGTTAACTAAATATCTTGATCGCTTAAATGTCAAGACCAGGTATATCCATTCTGAAATTAAAACCCTCGAACGTGTAGAGATTCTTCGTGGTTTACGTTTAGGAGAATTTGATGTGTTGGTTGGAATTAACCTTTTGCGTGAAGGTTTGGATTTACCAGAGGTTACTTTGGTTGCTATTTTAGATGCGGATAAAGAAGGTTTCTTACGGTCTGAAAAATCGCTGATCCAAACCATCGGTCGTGCGGCCCGTAACGATAAGGGCCGTGTTATTATGTATGCTGATAACATTACGGATAGCATGGAGAAAACCATATCAGAAACGAACAGACGTAGGGATATACAGATTGCTTATAACCTTGAACATGGCATTACGCCTAAAACTGTTGGTAAATCAAGGGAGGCAATTTTAGAGCAAACATCTGTCCTTGATTTCTCTCAGAAAGCAAGCGATAACAAAGCCAGGGCTTATGTAGAAAATGCCGAAATCAGCATTGCCGCCGATCCCATTGTACAATATATGGGTAAAGCAGAGCTGCAAAGAGCAATTGATACCACACGTAAGGATATGCAAAAAGCCGCAAAAGATATGGACTTTTTGCAGGCCGCAAAGCTGCGTGACGAAATGTTTGCCCTAGAGAAAATGTTTAACGAAAAATTCGGCAAGTAACGATTTGGTTTTATAGCATGATTTTTAGATAATTTAGCCTACAATTGCTTTAAACAAGTTATCTAAAAATCATTCAAATGAAATCTTTTAAACTATTAACACTGATCGTACTCGGTGTAATGGGGCTAAAAAGTCATGCCCAAAATGCTACAGCAATTTCCCTCCCACTTGGAGGTAATGCCTACAGTTCTTTACATCAGGATTCAGAAAGAACATTATCCAACAGGGGAATTGTAAACTGGTCTAACCCAAAAGAATATTTTACAGCTTATTTTCGGGTTTCTAAACCTGGTACCATAACGTTATCATTAAGCGATAAACCAGTGGTCGATGGGCAATCTGTTCTGGAATTCGCAATTAACAATCAGTCCAAAAAGGTGAGTTTTGATGAAACCAAGCCATTTGACGGTAAGATTGGTGAATGGACCATTAAAGATACTGGCTACGTTGCTTTAACCATTAAGGGAATAAGCAAAAGTGGAGCGAAATTTCCTTCAATACAAACCTTATCCATTAGTGGAACAGCCACTGAAGGCAAAACGGCTTACGTTAAAAACAACGAAGGCAACTTTTTTCACTGGGGCAGGCGTGGGCCATCGGTTCACCTCAACTATCAACAGCCTGAAAATGTAAATGCAGCGTGGTATTATAACGAAGTAACTGTGCCAAAGGGCGAAGATATTTTAGGCTCTTATTTTATGGCGAACGGGTTTGGGGAAGGCTATTTCGGTATGCAGGTAAATAGTCCAACCGAACGGCATATCTTATTTTCGGTATGGAGCCCTTTCAATACCGACGATCCTAAAAGTATTCCAGAATCGCACAAAATAAAAATGCTAAAGAAAGGAGAAAACGTACATACAGGAGAATTTGGGAATGAAGGTGCCGGAGGTCAGAGCTACCTAAACTACATGTGGAAAGCAGGAAATACCTATAAATTTCTGTTGCATGGTGTGCCTGGAAAAGATAGCCTAACCACGTATACTGCCTATTTCTTTGCTCCCGAAATCAATAAATGGCAATTAATAGCCAGTTTTACAAGGCCGCAGACTAAAACCTATTTAAAACGCTTCCATTCTTTTTTAGAGAACTTTTCACCAGTACAGGGAGACCTATCGCGAAAAGTTTTGTTTAATAACCAATGGATCTGCGATGATAAAGGAACATGGACCGAATTAAAATCTGCACGTTTTACTACCGACAATACAGGGGCAAAAGGATATCGGATGGATTATCAGGGAGGAGTAGATAAGGGCGCCTTTTATTTAAAGAACGGTGGCTTTTTTAATGATTACACCACACCAGGAAAAATATTTACCAGAAGCACTAGAGGTAAAAAACCTGAAATAGATTTCAGTAAATTACCGTAACACTCAAAATAATTATGGAATTTTGAGGCTTTAATCATTATTATATTACAGCACAAATGGACGGGCAAAACAGAAAAGACATATATCCGGGATTAGAAGTCGGAATTATTTTGAAGAAAGATCAGCGGTCAGGAAATATCACTTATGGCATAGTGAAAGATCTGCTTACTTCATCTGCATTTCATTCCAGAGGGATAAAAGTGAGGCTCGAAGATGGTCAGGTAGGCCGCGTAGCTGAAATTATTGAAGATTAATAAGGAGATATTAAAACCTTTATAGCCTTATTTGCGTATTATATTTGTAATCGGAATGCAATTAAAGGCCAAAAAAGTAACAAAATAAATTTTGTGACGTCTATATTTGTAACAACAGTAATTTAAATAATGGTATTAGGTTTAGTAAAATTCATTTTTATCACAATATTGGTGCTTTGGCTGATCAGGATGTTGATTAGGTTAGTTCTGCCAATGTTGTTTAATAACCTGGCTAGCAAAATGCAAAATCAGGCTACAGGACAGCAACAACAAAGACGGTCAAAACCTGAAGGCGCTATTTCAATTGATTATATGCCTCCAAAGCCTGATCAAAGTAAAACAGATAAACTCGGAGACTTCGTAGACTACGAAGAAGTTAAATAAAACTAAACCCTGAACTTGATTCAGGGTTTTTTGTTTATATGAGGCTGTATCAGATTGTAATTCAATCGAATTTGTCACGTTGCCTGTCGAAACGCCTTGTAGGACACTTAAAATGAGGCCTCCGACAAGCTACCATTAACACACTCCAGTAGAATGGTCGTCATCTCGACTGTAGCGCAGTCCCGAACTTTCGGGAGAGAGATCTTTGTACTAAGTTATTGAAATCAAATCTCAAAGATTTTGTTTCGCAGAGCCTTGGGGTTCTCCACTGCGGTCGAGATGACCATTTATCTTACCTGTCATTTAACTCCTTTGTTTTTTGCTAGAAACTGGCCCCTCAGGATCACAATTCTATTTAGGATGCAGACTCTTTTTTGTTTGAATTCAAAAAGCAATAATTTAAAGTATATATTTAAACCTCAACCCGAAAACCAAAACTATACCCGCAACTATGAAATATTTTATTGTTTTTATCTCCTTGTGGATGGTAAGCTCGAAATGCTTTAGCCAAACAAAACAGGATAGCTTAGAAATCAAACGTGCAGTCCTTGATTATATAGAATCGCAGCATAGCCCAAACGCTAAACAAATGGAGCTGGCTTTACACCCTAGGCTGGTTAAACGCACATTTTGGACGGATAAGGAAACCAACAAGGATTATGTTCGTGAAACCTCTGCAGAATCAATGGTTATCCTAGCTGAAAGTTATAACCGCAAAAAAGATAAATTCCCTGCTGTTCCTAAAAAGGATGTAAAAATGCTTGATATTTCAGAGAAAACTGCCTCAGTTAAACTAATTGCAGATGAATGGATCGATTATATGCACCTTGTTAAATTAAATGGCTCCTGGAAAATTATTAATGTGCTCTGGCAATTTAATGATAGTGCGAGGCACAAATAGCGCATATTACCATTCAGCTTGAAATTTAATTACCTCATTTCTTTTCTCAATTAGTTTCAGCATATAATTTTTAAGAAATATTTTTTCTACAAGCCGGCCTAACAAGCCAAATGGCGCCTGAAACTCAAAAACATCAGTCATTTCTGTCTGAGAACCAATTATTTTAAACTGGTGTTGGTGGTGGAGTTTTTTAAAGGGGCCTTTAACCATCTCGTCGACAAAGAATGTTGGGGATTCCATTGTACTAATCTTATTTGTCATTTCGAACGGAATGCCAAAATGTTTGGCTCGCCAGGTAACCGATTCATGTAAACCGATCAATCCATCTTTCTTCCCGGCGATGGCTTGCTCACCAGAACTTTGCATCGATTGTACATGAAGGTCGATACTTCTGGCCAGATCGAAACAGCGTTCAATCGGTGCATCAATCAATGTTTTTAAGATAATGGTAGGCATACACTTAACTTTGGGCGTTTTTTCTATGCTTTCTGCTTTAACCTGTTCGATCAACCCTACTGTTCTTTAGTGAAAAATGAAAGTTTTGGATGAGAAATAAAACCAAACTTAAGGGCAAGGCTTTTTAGGGGTTAGGGTTTAGCGCTTGGTGGTTAGCGTTTAGGGTGAATATGTCTTGATACTCAATACTAACTACTCAATACGTCTCTATTTAAAAACTTTCAACACCGAGCCCCAGAACCAACTTTCTTCGGCTTTAAGCATCGTTTCTAAAGTTTTATCTACATTGACAGCAAGTTTGTTAATATCGCTTACCGATTTTTTAAAGGTTTTAAATTCAGGATCTTTTTCATCGCCAACTACCGTTGATAGTTCATTCAAAACTTTTAAAACAGGCTCTAACTCTCTTTTTTTACGCTCTTTAGCTACCTGACGGGAAATATTCCAAACATCCTTATCGGCAAAAAAGTATTCTTTGCGCTCGCCGGCTTTGTGTTGTTTTTCAATTAAACCCCATCCAATTAAATCGCGCAGGGTCATATTGGCGTTTCCCCTGGAAATACTGAGCGCTTCCATAATTTCTTCGGTGGTAAGCGCTTCAGAAGAAATTAACAATAGCGCATGTACCTGGGCCATGGTGCGGTTAATTCCCCATTCGGAGCCTAATTTGCCCCAAGCTTCTATAAATTTTAATTTTGCCGCTGCTAGTTCCATACACAAATATAAATTTATTTTTAAACTTTCAATAGTTATTGAAAGTTTATTTGTTTTGGAGGCTATTTACTTTCGCGTTGTAGTTTATCCAATACCATCTGCCAGCTGTTATCATTGTTATTCACTTTTTTTAACAGATCAGCCTGAGCCCTATCGAAATAGACAGATAGTTTTAATACCGGTAAAGCCAAATCTGGTTTAAACATCGTTCCGGGAGCAAATCCAGGCTCATTGTTCTTTGCCCGGTCGCGGTCGAATTTTACGGTTGTATTTACATATTCTTCGTGTTGTTTTTCTCCATTGATGTAGGGAATTAACCATTCAACAGATTTTTTGATTGAAGATCCTTTAGGCGACTCGTAGGTGTAAAAATTGGTGCCTTTTGCTCTGTCGATCATAATGGCCAACTTTAACATCGGTTCCAAATCGTAAATGTGGTAATGCATGGCATCTCGCTCTTTAAAATCCAAACTGGTGCCATCTGGATATAAATTGATATTGATGTGGCTTTTTAAATTGTCGATGGTCCACTTAATAAAATCCTGATTGTTTAAGGTGTAACCAATTTCGCCAACTTCTTTTAGCCGGTGCGCATTCCAGTTATTAATGGCGGTAGCTCTCCCCGCTTTCATCCGTTTGCTGTTAATTTCTGCCCAAGCCGTTTCGGTAAGCCATTGTTCAATCTGTTTTTTATCAGCCGTTGGAATATCTTTTTTAATCAGGTCGTAAGCTTCAATGGCTTTATCCAGATTGGTATCGTCAATAGGATCGCCATTGGGTTTGTTGATTTTGGCCCATGCCCCAAGAAATTCTACACATTTGTTTAAATATTTTTGATCATCGGTAATTCGATATTGTAAGGCCATTGCAAACATTTTGTTCATATCTGCCAGGGCTAATCTGGTTTTTTCTTTTTTTGGATTTCCCTTTAATAATCCTTCAGTTCTGATGGTATCAATTGGGTTGGGTTGTTCGCTTAGATAATTTAATGCTGATTTTTCAAAGCTCAGGTATAGTTTTTTGGTTTCCCCATCATTTTTGATCTGGGTTTTCAGCTTTTTAATTTCATTGGCATTTAAACTTACTAGCTGCGAAAACGAAGAAAAAGATAATAAAGCAAGAGCGATTGTAACGACAAACTTTCTCATAATAAATAGGTTGAATTTTTATTCTTTGATACAAATCTAATTTTTTATTCAGCATGCATTTAATTTATTACTTTTTTATACCGCCCAATTTTTTATTTTTGACGTTCGTTTAAACTTAAACAAACCTTAATGAATAACTGGTTTAATAAAAATGGCGTACACCTGGCCATTATTGCATTTTTTGTAGTCATCACTTTTGCCTACTTCAGTCCTGTTTTGCAGGGTAAAGCGCCACAGCAGGGCGATGTTTTGCAGGCTAAGGCCATGCAGAAAGAAATTATGGATATTAAGGCGAAAGATGGTAAGGGCCCACTTTGGACCAACCAGATGTTCGGTGGTATGCCAGCTTACCAAATTTGGGTACAGTACCCCCTCAATATTACAACCTATGGTATCGATGTAATTAAAGGTATTTTTCCAGATCCTGTTGGAACAGTTTTGTTATATCTTTTAGGCGCATACTTATTATTTTGTGTATTAAAAATAAACCCATGGCTTGCTGCAGCGGGTGCCATTGCTTTTGCATTTACCTCGTATAATTTTATCATTATTGCTGCGGGGCATAGCAATAAGGCCCTTGCCATTGGTTTCTTCGCTCCTATTTTGGCTGCCATTATTCTCATCCTAAGGGGCAGGTATCTGGTGGGAGGCAGTTTGCTGGCACTGTTTATGGCGCTAGAGATCCGCTCGAACCACATCCAAATGACCTATTATTTATTTATAGTGTTATTTATTCTAGGCTGTATAGAACTTTACCATGCCTTTAAAGCAAAACAGCTTCCGGCATTTGGTAAAGCTGTTGCTTATATTGCTGCGGGTATTTTCCTATCGGTTCTGGTAAATGCAGGCACCCTGTGGACAACCTACGAGTATGGCAAAGAAACCATCCGTGGTAAATCGAACTTAACTACCGATAAGGCAGAACCTGCAAATGGTTTAGATAAAGAATATGCCTACCAATGGAGCCAGGGTGTTGGAGAGAGTTTCTCATTTCTGATTCCGAATATTTATGGTGGTGCAAGCAGTATCGACGAAATTATTAAACCTGAAAGCAATACCTATAAAGCAGTTGAAAAAAATCTTCAAGGCGTTGATCCAAAGCAGGCCATTGGTTATGTGGCGCAAAACTTGGGTACCAACCAGTATTGGGGCAATAAACCGGGTACTTCCGGTCCGTATTATTTTGGAGCCATTATCTGTTTCTTATTTGTTTTCGGACTGTTTATTGTAAAACACCGCTGGAAATGGTGGATCTTAGGATCAAGTATCTTATTGCTGTTCCTTTCCTTTGGAAGTAACTTACCGTTTATTTCAGATATATTCTTCGATTACTTGCCGGGCTATAATAAATTTAGAGCGGTAGAATCGATATTGGCCGTTGTAGGTTTATTGGTGCCCTTGCTGGCTATACTGGCCATTAAAGAAGCACAAGAAGGAAAATACGATCAAAAATATTTAGTGCAGCGATTAACCTGGTCAGCAGGTATTACCGGTGGTTTTGCTTTAATTATTGCCGTGATTCCTACGGCGTTCTTCAGCTTTACGCAGGCCAACCAGGCACAGGTTTTAGATGCTTTAACACAAACCTTGCAGAACAACCGCGGTGCTGCAATGGAAATTTTAAATGGCATTGTTGCCGACCGTGTGGCTTTAGCACGTGCTGATGCTTTACGTTCTTTATTGTTCGTAGCCATCGGTTTTGGAATTACCTGGGCCTTCATTACCAAAAAACTGAACATGCAATTGGCTTTTGGTTTATTGGCATTATTTGTTTTAATTGATTTGTGGCAGGTAGACCGCCGTTATTTAAACAACCAGAATTTTGTAAGTAAATCCGATTTAGACAACCATTATCAACCCAGGGATGTAGATAATTTTATTGCGGCTGATAAAGATCCAAACTTTAGGGTTTTCGATTTATCGTTGGGCGATCCGTTTAAAAGTGCCGAAACGTCTTATTTCCATAAAACCGTTGGTGGTTTCCACTCCGCGAGGTTAAAACGTTTTCAGGAGTTGGTAGATAACCAATTAACAAAAAGCATTAACCAGGATGTATTGGATATGTTAAATGCCAAGTACATCATTACACAAGATCCTCAGAACGGATCGTATAAAATGCAGCGTAACGCAACGGCCGCGGGTAATGCCTGGTTTGTACAAAGTGTTCAATTTGCTAAAAATGCTGATGAAGAAATGAAGGCTATTAGCAGTTTTGATGCTAAAAAAGAAGCCATAGTTGACGAAAGTTTCAAAAATTCGATCGATACCAAACGTTTAGGAACTGGTCAGGAAGGTTTTATTAAATTAACCAATTATAACCCTGATCATTTAACCTACGAGTACTCAACCGCTAAAGATGTTATTGCAGTGTTTTCAGAGATTTATTATAATAAAGGCTGGAAAATGTATATCGATGGTGTAGAAAAGCCATACTTCAGGGCTGATTATGTTTTACGTGCAGCACAATTAGAGGCAGGCAACCATAAACTTGAGTTTATTTTCCACCCAACATCGTATTATACCGGAGAGAAAATCTCTTTGGCTGGATCGATCTTGTTATTGGCCGGATTAGGTTTTGGGTTTTACGCAGAAGAAAAGAAGAAAAAGAAAGCAGTTAAAGCTTAATATTTCTTTAAATAGATTTACGCCCCTCAAGATCAAAATCTTGCGGGGTTTTTTGTTGCCAGAATTTTTTTGCAACGATTTCTTGCCACGGAAACCCTGACTATCCCCTCGGTTTGTCATCCTGAGCGTAGTCGAAGGGCCCTTTAGAAGGAAAGCTTTAGGACAATCAGGATCCGTCTCAGCGATGACGACGATGGGTAATGAACCAATGACTAATGAACTATTGAACTAAACAAACCTTCAAATGTCATTTTAACAATCTTTATCAGATGGAATAATAATTTAACAATGTCGTAACATTTGTTTGATATACAGAGTCTTACCTTTGTAATGTAAATCAGATGATATGTTAGAATCATTCTTTGCCGTGTGTTTATTAATTGTTGTACTTTATTTCTTTAGCCCCTTTGAGGTAAAACTCGATGAGGAAGAGGAGTGGTAACACAGCTAATTTATCTCTGAACTGCTTTAATCGAGCGGTAATAAGACTCTTCCCCCTAAAATTTCCCGTTTATGGATAAAAGAAATGTCGATGTAGTCGTAATATCCGATGTACATTTGGGCACCTATGGTTGCCATGCAAAAGAACTTCTAAAATATCTTAAGAGCATAAAACCCAAAACACTGATTTTGAATGGCGATATCATCGATATCTGGCAGTTTAGCAAAAGTTATTGGCCCGAATCGCACATGAAGGTGATCCGTAAACTGATGAAATTCGTATCGGAAGGTGTTCAGGTTCACTACCTCACGGGGAATCATGATGAGATGCTCCGCAAATTTGATGGCATGGAAATGGGCACTTTCCATCTCCAGAATAAGTTGATTTTAGAGCTGGACGGTAAAAAGGCATGGTTCTTTCACGGCGATGTTTTTGATGTTACCATGCAGCACTCTAAATGGCTGGCTAAACTTGGTGCGGTTGGCTACGACACACTGATCCTCATTAATAGTTTTGTAAACTGGGTACTTACCGCATTTGGGCGGGAAAAGATGAGCTTTTCGAAAAAAATCAAAGCTAAATTTAAAGATGCCGTTAAGTTCATCAATAGTTTTGAGCAAACTGCGGCAGAACTGGCCATCGAAAAAGGGTACCAGTACGTTGTTTGTGGTCATATCCACCAGGCCGAGCAACGCGAAATCGCCACAGAAGATGGAAAAGTGCTTTACCTGAACAGTGGAGATTGGGTAGAAAGTTTAACCGCTTTAGAGTATGAAAATAAAAACTGGACGGTTTTTAAGTACGAACATCAACATTTCACGAAAGACGAATTGGATGAAGGAATCCTTTCTGATGCGGAGGATTTAAAAAGTAAACTGGACATAAATATTCTTTTACAGAATATAAAATATGAAATTGCCCAATAATTTTAGATATTCGGGCATAAATGAAGATACTTTACGCAATACAGGGAACAGGTAATGGTCATATCAGCAGGGCGCGGGAAATTATTCCCTTGCTTCAGCAGTATGGCGAATTGGATATTTTAGTAAGTGGAACACAGGCCGATGTGAAACTCAGTCAGCCTGTAAAATACCAATTGCATGGTTTCAGCTTTATCTTTGGGAAAAAAGGTGGTGTAGACCATTTTAAAACATGGCTAAACATGAATCTTTTCCGATTTAGAAAAGATATGAAGCAGCTTCACCTTAAAGAGTATAACTTAATTGTTAACGATTTTGAACCTGTAAGCGCCTGGGCCTGTAAACTGCAAGGCATAGAATGTGTATCATTGAGTCATCAGGCTGCATTTAAATCTAAAAAAGTACCCCGCCCGAGAACTTTAGATTGGGGGAAACTGATTTTGAGCCGTTATGCACCTACCAAATATCACATTGGCTTTCATTTCGACCGTTACGATACTTTTATCCATACCCCCGTAATCAGGGCAGAGATCCGAAACCTGAAAAGTGAAAATTTAGGACATTATACGGTATACCTTCCAGCCATTGACGATAAACGTTTGGTAAAGCTTTTTACACAGTTACCCGAGGTTACCTGGCAGGTTTTTTCTAAACACAGTAAAGTTGCCTACCAGGAAGGAAATGTTTTTGTTGAGCCTGTTAACAACGAAAAATTTAATAAGAGCCTGGCCACCTGCGATGGTTTGTTTACCGGCGGCGGTTTCGAAGGACCTGCAGAAGCGCTTTATCTAAAGAAAAAACTGCTGGTGGCGCCTATGCGTTTCCAGTTTGAACAACAATGTAATGCCTACGCCTTAAAACAGTTCGGTTTGCCTGTAATTTGGGGAAGTACCAGAAACTGGTTGCCGATTATTAAAAACTGGGTAGAAAACCCTCAACAGCATGAGTTTAATTTCCCGGATGAAACAGCGCAGATCATTGATGATATGGTGAGGAAATACGCGAGGGTTTAGTCTTGAGTCTTCGGTCCTGAGTCCAAAGTCAATTGGCCTATGATTTGTCATCCTGAGCGGTAATTATTTTATAAAATTTAATAAATTACAGTTGATTTTAAAAATAAATCTCCTCAGATTATCGTCATTGCGAGAAGGCTTTTTCAGCCGACGAAGCAATCTTACAACGATCGCTACCAGCGTGCGCATTAAGATTGCTTCGTCGTTCCTTCTCGCAATGACGACCTTTCTTTTGGAATATGTCATTGATAGTGTAGCAAAGGATTTTTGTGATGAATTTAGTCATTAAATCTAGGTGGGAGCGCTTTTAGTCGATTACTTGCATAGCAAAACCAGTTGATTATAATGGTCTTCGACTCCGCTCAGACTGACAAATTTAACGCTAATCGCTCTCCGCTTTGGTCTTTAGTCTTTAAGCTTTGGTTTCTCTACCTAGGCTTATTCTAATCCGTGGCACTTACTGCGTAATCTAAACCTGACAGGAGCGGGCACCGAACGTAGAGAGGTAAAGCGGATGGCAGGACTATCGGAACCGATACAAACAGGAACCTGCTTTCTAAAAAAGAATAAGATATCTTCTTTATGCCCCTTATCAAATGGTCTTCGACTCCGCTCAGACTGACAAACTTAACGCTTATCGCTCTCCACTTGGTCTTTAGTCTTTAAGCTTTGGTTTCTCTACCTAGGCTTATTCTAATCCGTGGCACTTACTGCGTAATCTAAACCTGACAGGAGCGGACACTGAACGTAGAGAGGTAAAGCGGATGGCAGGACTATCGTAACTGATACAAACAGGAACCCGCTTTTCTAACAAGAATAAGATATCTTCTTTATGCCCCTTAATTAAACGGTTTTCGACTCCGCTCAGACTGACAGATTTATGGATGCCTGTTAATAGGATAAAATATAACCCCTCCCTTTGGTCTTTCTGCTTTTGTCCTTCCGCTCAACGCTTAACGCCCTCCGCTTTAGTCTTTAGTCTTTCTTCTGCTACTATTAAATTATTTTCTTTACTTTGCCTACTCTTTAAAAAGGCATGATTAATCAGTTTAGAAAGCTAAATCCAATTAACCTCGTATTCTTGCTGGCATACACATTCTTTTTGCGTATTGCCATTTTTCATGAAACGCACGATAAGCTGAACTTTGATTTTTTGGAGCCATTTGCCCGGTTATTGATCAATATAGATTTAGACAATGCCTTTACGCCATATACCAATATTTTTATCGCGGCACTTCTGGTTTATGTACAGGCTTTAATTTTCAACCGGATTGTAAACAACCATAATTTATTGGCTAAACCCAGTTTCCTGCCAGGGCTGATGTTTATAACAGGAACAAGCCTGTTCATGCCTTTTATGATCCTAAGCCCGGCATTGTTGTGCAACTTTCTCTTGATCTGGATTATAGATAAGTTTTTAAAACTGGGTAAAAGTGCGAATTCCATTACCACTGTTTTCGATATCGGGATGATTATCGGGGTTGGAACATTGATCTATTTTCCGTTTATGGCCATGTTGCTGATGATCTTTTTGGCACTGCTGCTTTTCAGGTCGTTTAACTGGCGAGAATGGGTAGCTGGCTTGATCGGCTTTATTACGGTTTTCTTTTTTCTGGCTGTATTTTATTATTGGAATGATAATTTAAGCTCGTTTTATCAGATCTGGAAACCATTGGGCAATAAGTTCCCTTCGGTTTTCAAAATCAACTATAACGATTACCTGGTGCTGATCCCGGTAACGGTAATTATCATACTGGCATCACTACAGCTCCGCGAAAATTTCTTCAGGAGTTTTATCAGTACACGGAAAAGTTTTCAGCTGTTATTTTTCATGTTTATTATTTCTGCAGCTAGTTTTTACCTCAAACCCGATTTCAGGACCTGGCATTTTTTGCTGTGTGTACCGCCGGGATCGGTACTGTTGGCATACTATTTCAGCAATGCCAAAAAACGTTGGTTTTATGAAACACTGTTCATTTTATTTGTGCTTTCGATACAGTATTTTCTGTTTGTTTAACCTTTTTTAACAAATAACTAGAGCGAAACTTGACAAAGATTAATAGCTTTGTGCATGATTTTAGAATTAAAGCTTTTTTAGTTTTAATCAAGATGGATAAAAAATGGGATCATTGGAATTTCTAAGAACATATTATTTGCAGTGGGAGATTTTAAATGCGTAGGTTAAGCATTGATATTGGAAATTCTGCTGTGAAGGTTGCTGTTTTTGCAAATAAGGAAATTATTCACCATCAGCGTTTCAATAAAATTGGGATACTTGATCTGGCTCAATTGATTGAGAAGTTTTCGCCAGCGAAATCCATCATCAGTAGTGTTAACCAGGAAGTTGGACCATTAGAAGTATTTTTAAAAAAGCATACCGAGTACATCCGTTTTTCAACCATGTTGACGAATGGCGTACAAAATAGATATAAAACGCCAGTTACTTTAGGATTAGATAGATGGGCTGCTATTTTGGGTGCAAATGGCTTACATCCAGCAAACGCAAGTTTAGTGGTAGATGCAGGTACCTGCATTACTTACGATGTTTTAAGTAGCACGAAGGAATATTTTGGTGGTAGTATAAGTCCTGGCATTAAAATGCGTTTTAAGGCTGTACACGAATTTACCGGCCGTTTACCTTTGGTGGAGTGGGATGCAAATGAGGCTATTGTAGAAGGTACTGATACCCAATCGGCAATCAAAAACGGGGTTTTACAAGGAATAATAAACGAAATTGAAGGCTTTATTGCCCTAAATAATAAAAAAGAAAGTGCTCTGAAGGTAATTATAACGGGGGGTGATGCTAATTTTTTGTATAAACAATTACAAAACAGCATCTTTGCGCCTCAAATTATAAAAGATCCTTACTTAGTATTAAAAGGATTAAATGAAGCTATTGCAGATTAAAATGTACAAAAGAATAAATTATATTGCAGCCATACTCGTTCTAGTTTGTGGTTTAAGTGCTCAGGCACAGGTTACCACTTCATCACCATATTCAAGATATGGACTTGGAAATATAAAGGGATCTTTATTGCCCCAGCTTAGAGCAATGGGTGGAATTTCTACCGCTGTAGGTAAAGTAACAGGGTTCAATTATATAAATATGCAAAACCCTGCATCTTATGCCGGAATAACTTTAACTACCATTGATGTGGGAATGAGTGCTGGTTTAACCAATCTTTCGCGAAACAATTTAAGCGAAACAAGCTTCAATTCTACTTTTAGCCATTTGGCATTTGCCGCTCCGGTTACCAAAAGATCGGCCTTGAGTTTTGGTATTTTACCTTACTCAGATTTGGGTTATTCTTACAGAAACACCACCAAAGTTGATACAACCACTTTAGATCAGCTTTATGAAGGCGAAGGCGGCTTATCAAAGGCTTATTTAGGTTATGGTTATCGTTTTGGCGATCATTTAAGAATTGGTGGTAACTTAGAATATATTTTTGGTAACCTCCAAACTACCAGGGCTACCGAATTTCAATCAGTAGGGTCATATAATGCTAAACTTCAAAATAAAAACAGTGTTGGCGGTATAAATTACTCTTATGGCATTCAGTACGATTTTAATATCGGTAAGAAAACAATTATGACCCTGGGTTATTCTGGAAGTACTTCCGGGAAAATAAATTCAACGCAAACTTCTTTTGCTACGTTCTACACAAGAGATCAAAGTGGTAATGAAAACCCTGCAGCCGATACGTTAAATATCGCAAATAACGGAAAATCTAATCTTACCTTGCCATTAACGCACAATTTTGGGATCTCTATCCAGCAAAATGATAAGTGGATGATCGGTGCCGATTTTAGAATGAGTAAATGGTCTGCAACAAGTATCAATAATGTAAGTCAGGGTTTGCAAGATAGCTGGGGCGCATCGCTCGGTGGCCAGTGGACACCAGATGCATTTTCTTACAACAGTTATATGAAACGTGTAGATTACCGCCTTGGTGTTAATTACGATAAAACTTATATCAAAATCGGTAATCAGGATATCAAACAAATGGGCGCATCGTTAGGTTTTGGCTTCCCGTTGCCTACTGCTAACGGTGGTACAGCATTTTATAAAATCAACTTCACAACCGAGTTCGGACAAAGGGGAACGTTAAGCGATAACCTTGTTAAAGAGAAGTTTATTAACTTCCACTTAGGCTTCACCTTGAACGATACCTGGTTCCGTAAGTACCGTGTAGACTAATGAATTTAAGGACATTTTTATATGGTCTGTTTCTGGTGTTGCCTTTTTTTCTGGCTTCCTGTGGAGACGACGACCTAAAAAATGCCAGTTCAGTTTCGCCTAATAAAGTAATCCTGTCCAGGGATCGGACCATCGGTGTCGATATCACCTACAGTGATTCGGCCAGAATCAAGGCTAAGGGTTATGCGCCGATAATGGATAAGGTTACGCCTTCGAACGGAAGTGCTTATCAGGAAATGATTAAGGGTGTAAATATCGATTTTTATAACCCTAATGGAACCATTGATGGGAACCTGGTTTGCGATTACGCCATTAGGAAGGATAATGAGCTTAAAACCGAATTCAGGAAAAATGTAGTCGTAAAAAACAGTAAAGGCGATACTTTCTCTTCGCAGGAGCTGATTTGGGATGAGTCGAAAAAGATTTTTTATTCCAATCAACGGGTATATGTGAAAGGAGTAGATGGAAGCATAGGCGAAGGAATCAACTTTAAAGCGCCACAGGATTTTAGTACCTATGAAATGGACAGCGGAAATGGTGAGCTGAACATGAAGGAAGGCGTAGCGCCTTAGTCGCAATGTATAAATGATGGAAGGAGTGAATTATTGAATGTTTAAATGGATTTATTCAACTCATCTTTCAATAACTCCATCATTCAAAATTTCGCTATTCAATAATTCTGGTCATTCAATCACTCAAAATTCTCTCATTCAATTATTAAAACCAGGCTTGTATTTGCTTAAAAATTAAACACTTGATAAATAAAATTTTGTGTTTTCTTTTTTAAGGCAAATTTGTATCTTGCGCCCTCTTAAAAAAGAACTAAATAAATTTATAAAGTATAATATGGGATTAATGACATTTTTGCGTAACCGTGCAGGCTATATTCTAGTTTTCGCCATCGGTTTTGCAATTGTTGCATTTTTAGTAGGTGATGCAATTAACGTGGGTAAACCTTTTTGGGCAGCAGATCAAAAAGTTGTAGGGTCAATTGATGGTAAGGATATCAGTATTGATGAGTTCGGACCAAAGGTTGATCAGGGTGTAAACCAGATGAAACAACAATATGGCGGCAGTGCAAATGCACAGATGACTGCTATGGCTGTTGATCAGGCATGGAATGCAGAGTTGGCAAAAGTTTTGTTAACTAAAGAGTACGATCGTTTAGGTTTAACAGTTTCTGAAGACGAACTGGTAGACTTATTACAAGGTCAAAACCCCAGCCCCCTAATTAAACAATATTTCTCTAATCCTCAGACAGGACAGTTAGACCGTGCTACCTTGATGAACTTTCTAAAATCGAAAGAACCTCAGGCTTTGCAGCAATCTAATATGTTACAGGAAGAAATTAAAAACCAGGCCCTGCAGACAAAATATTCTAACCTGATCCGTAATTCGGTTTATGTAACTTCTTTAGAAGCTACTGATGAATATACCAACCGCAATAAACTGGCTAATTTTAAATACGTAAGTTTAGATTATACTTCTATTCCCGATGCTGCTGTTAAATTAACGGACAACGACTACTCAGAATATTATGAGCAGAACAAAGCACGTTTTAACAATCCACAGGAAACCCGTGCTTTCGAGTACGTTTCTTTCAGTATCAGCCCAACCAAAGCAGATTCATTGGCAATCAAAGCCCAGGTAGACAAAATTGCTGCTGATTTCCAGGTGGCTAAAAACGATTCGCTTTTCGCCGCCATCAATTCAGACGTAAAAGTTCCGTTTACTTATATCACAAAAGGCAAGTTAGATCCTGCGGTTGATTCGGCAGTATTCGCTTTACCTGCAGGCAGTTTTTACGGTCCGAAATTAACAGGTAACTCATACAAAATTGTAAAGGTAGTATCTACCCGTATTTCTCCTGATTCGGTAAAAGCAAGCCACATCTTAATCGACCCGGCTAAAGTTGGTGGTGAAGATAAGGCAGTAAAACTAGCTGATTCATTAAAAGCATTAATTTTAAAAGGTGCGAACTTTGCAGAACTGGCTAAAAATTACAGTGTAGATGGTTCGAAAGATAAAGGTGGCGAATTGCCAACTTTTGCCCGCGGTGCTATGGTACCTGAGTTTGAGAATGCAGCTTTTGATGGGAAGACAGGAGATCTTAAAGTAGTAAAATCTCAGTTTGGCTACCATGTGCTTAAAATTGAAAAACAGATCGGTTCATCTAAAGTGGCTAAATTAGCTTACGTAGAAAAAGCATTAAATGCAAGTAGTAAAACCCAGGCAGCAGCTTACAAAGCAGCAAGCAATTTCTTAACTGATGTGAAAGGTAACGACTTTAGCAAATTTGCTGCACAAAAAGGATTAAAAGTTGCTGTTGCTGATAAGGTTTCATCAACACAAGGATTTGCAGCAGGATTGGATAACCCACGTAAATTAATCCAAGATGCTTACGCAGCAGATAAAGGTGATGTATTACCTGAAATTTATACCATGAGCAATGCTTATGTTGTGGCGCGTTTAACTACCATCAGCCCTAAAGGTATTTTATCTTTAGCTGATGTGAAGAAAGAAATTGAGCCAATGGTAATTAATGCGGTTAAAGCAAAACAATTAAAAGAAAAATTAGCCAACGCAGGTAAAGGAAGTATCGATCAGGTTGCAGCTAAAGTTGCACGTCCGGTTAATCCAGTACAGAACGTGGTATTTGCCAATCCGGTAATTCCAGGTGTAGCACAGGAAAATGCTTTAGTAGGAAGCGTTTTCGGTTCACAGCCAGGTAAACTTTCTGCTCCTGTTCAGGGCGAACGTGGGGTTTATGTATTTTCAGTTGATGGATTTACTAATCCTGCACCAATTGCAAATATGTTTAAACAAAAAGAAAGCATGATGTTAAGTTTAGGACAGCGTTCATTAGGATCGGCTTTCCAGGCTTTACAGGAAAATGCCAAGATAAAAGACAATCGCGTGAAATTCTATTAAATAGAAAATACGTAATTTTGTAACCGTTCCGATGATTAGTCGGAACGGTTTTTTTATTTAAGGCCATGGAAATTCAGGAAAACATTATTAATAAAGTAGCCAACAGCGGTTTAATAACCTTAAATCTGGAAGATTTTTATCATAAAGGCGAAAGAGTGGTTTATGATATTGTAGATAATCTATTTCATGGTTTAATGCTAAGGGAAAAGGATTTTAGAGAATTTATCAAAAATCACGATTGGGCGCAATATCAGGATAAGAATGTAGCCATTATCTGTTCGGCTGATGCAATTGTACCTACCTGGGCTTATATGCTGCTGGCCAATAAACTAAAACCATACGCCAATGAAGTGGTATTTGGCGATTTAAATACATTGGAAGCCGTTTTGTTTACCAAGGCGTTGGCTAAAATTAATCCGCAGGATTATGCCAACGAGCGCGTGGTAGTAAAAGGATGTGGCGATATCGATGTTCCGGTATCAGCCTATGTTGAGGTAACCAATCTGCTTACACCAGTAGTTAAAAGTATTATGTTTGGCGAACCCTGCTCTACAGTTCCTGTATATAAAAGAAAAGATTAAATTTTGGTTTGCTTTTTGTATATCTTCATGCGGGAAGAGTTTAGTTTCTTTTAAAGGAAAACCTTTTCCTTATTCGGTGCGTCATCCTGAATTTATTTCAGGATCTCTCATGCTGATAATGAATACACACACAAATGAGTACAAAAGCAATGAAGAAATTATTTATAACCGTCATGGCTGGCTTATGCAGCCTTTTGGCAACGGCTCAGCAACTTCCCTTAAAGAAAGAGCCTGTATTTCAGGAAGGTGAAGTTTTGCAATATAAATTAAGGTACGGATTTATAACGGCGGCAGAAGCCACGATTAAGGTAGCCAATTCTGATTTAAAGTTTGATAACAAACCTACCTATAAACTTACGGTTGATGCGCAGACTTCCGGAACTTTTGATGTGTTTTATAAGATAAGAGATCATTACGATTCGTATATCGATAAAACTGATCTTTTACCTTACTTCTATCAGGAGAATATCCGTGAGGCCAGTTATAGACGTCAGGATAAGGCACGTTTTACACAGGATGCAAAGAAGGTAGTTTCGAACAGAGGAACTTTTACAACGCCAACTACTCAGACTTTTGATCTGGTTTCTGCTTATTACTTTGCCCGAAGCCTTGATATCAGTAAAATCAAAATTGGTGATAAGTTTAAACTCAACTATTTTTTGGGTGACGAAATCTCAGCCCTGGAGGTAGAATATATAGGAAAAGAAACGATTAAAAGTAAATTGGGGAACATCCGCTGTTTAAAATTTAGTCCATCTATTAAACCGGGAAGGATTTTTAAAAAAGATAGCAGGTTATACCTTTGGGTAACCGATGATGGAAACCGCGTGCCGGTAAAAGCCCAGGTAGAGATATTGGTGGGTGCAGTTACGATGGAATTAAAATCGGCCAGTGGCCTGAAATATGCTTTAGCAAAAGAATAATGATGATAGAAGTTGAACAGGTGCTGGTGCACGAAGACGTATTGAAAGAAAACTTTGTTTGTAATTTAAGCAAATGTAAAGGAATCTGTTGTGTGGAAGGTGATTCCGGTGCACCATTGGATAATGACGAAAAATCCATTTTGGAAGAGATCTATCCGAAAATTAAACATCTGTTGAATGAAAAGGGCATTAAAGCCATTGAGGAGCAAGGCGTTTACGTAGTTGATGAAGATGGCGATTTAACCACCCCTTGTGTAGATAAAAACAAAGAATGTGCTTACGTGCTTTTTGAGGGTGGTATAACGAAGTGTGCCATTGAAAAAGCGTATGAGCAAGGTATTGTAGATTGGCAGAAGCCGATTTCCTGTCACCTTTACCCTATCCGGATAACCAAATATCCAGAATTTGAGGTGCTAAATTACGACCGCTGGCACATCTGCCACGATGCCTGTACCTTTGGCCGCGAACTTAAAGTACCCGTTTATAGCTTTTTAAAAGGACCGCTTATCCGTAAATATGGAGAAGAGTGGTATAAAGAATTGGAAAGCTCAGTGGCGGCGATGTAGTTTATTGTCGTCAAATATTTGATGTGGTGAGAGCTTGAAATATATTTAGTCTACACCTAAGCAATGCATATCTATTGTATGGATGAAGTTATCGACATTGTCTGTGCATAGGGATAAAAATTTTCAAGTTACTCCTGAATTATTTTGTTTAGTTTTCTGATTATGTCAAAATTAAGTTGTTTTTTGTGGAAATCTAACTTACTTTAGCGGAATTGAAAATCATTTAATAACTGTGAAAAAAATCTTAATCACTGGTGGTGCGGGCTTTATTGGCTCTCATGTAGTTCGCCGTTTTGTAAATAACTATCCTCAATACGAGATCGTAAATTTAGATAAACTTACCTATGCTGGTAATCTGGCTAACTTAACAGATATTGAAAATAAACCGAATTATAGATTTGTAAAAGAAGATATTACTGATGCTAACGCGATGTTTGATCTGTTTAGAACAGAAAACTTCGATGCGGTTATTCACTTAGCGGCAGAAAGCCATGTAGATCGTTCTATTTCTGATCCAACAGCTTTCGTCATTACCAATGTAATTGGTACCGTAAATTTATTAAATGCGGCCCGCGAATATTGGAAAGGTGATTACGATAAAAAACGTTTCTATCATGTAAGTACCGATGAGGTTTATGGTGCTTTAGGTGAAACAGGCATGTTTACCGAAACCACGGCATACGACCCACATAGTCCTTATTCAGCATCAAAGGCAAGTTCAGATCACTTTGTAAGGGCTTACCATGATACTTATGGCATGGACTGCGTAATTTCTAATTGCTCTAACAACTATGGTTCTCATCATTTCCCTGAGAAACTGATCCCACTGGCCATTAATAATATCAAAAATAACAAACCTGTACCCGTTTATGGTAAAGGTGAAAACGTACGCGATTGGTTATGGGTAGAAGATCATGCCCGCGCAATTGATGTGATTTTCCACAACTCGAAAACAGGAGATACTTATAATATTGGTGGACATAACGAGTGGAAAAATATCGACCTGATCAATTTGCTTTGCACCATTATGGATCAAAAGTTAGGTCGCGAAGCTGGCGAATCAGCCAAATTGATTACCTATGTAACCGACCGCGCAGGGCATGATTTGCGTTATGCCATTGATTCGAGTAAATTACAAAACCAATTGGATTGGGTACCAAGCTTACAATTTGAAGAGGGTTTGGCCAAAACGGTAGACTGGTATTTACAAAACGAAGACTGGCTAAACAATGTAACCTCAGGCAACTATCAATCTTATTACGAACAACAATACAGCAGTAAATAATGGAAATTGAACAAACAGGATTAAAAGACTGTCTGATTATAAAGCCAAGGGTGTTTGAAGATCCCAGAGGTTATTTTTTTGAAAGTTTTAATCAAAATACCTTTGAAGAAAAAACAGGTTTATCTGGCAGGTTTGTTCAGGATAACCAGTCTTATTCTTCATACGGTGTAATCCGTGGCCTACATGCCCAAACTGGTGAATTTTCGCAGGCTAAATTGGTGCGTGTAACCAAGGGTGAGGTATTGGATGTTGCGGTCGATGTTCGCCCAAGCTCTCCTACTTATGGTAAACACATCGCTGTACGCTTAAGTGCCGAGAATAAACTGCAATTATACATTCCTAGAGGTTTTGTTCATGGCTTTTCTGTATTGAGTGAAACCGCAGAATTCTTATACAAATGCGATAACTTTTTCAATAAAGCTTCAGAGACTGGCGTAATTTATAACGATACGGACCTCAATATCGATTGGTTAATTCCAGAAGAGGACCAGGCTATATCAGATAAAGATTTACTTTTAAAACCCTTTTCAGCTTTACAGCACATATGAGCAAAATATTAGTAATTGGTGCCGGTGGGCAATTGGGCCAATGTTTAAAGACCGTTGCCGAACGTAGAGGGATTACTGAAATTTTTTTTCCAGCCGAGCAGGACGCCAATATTCTGGATGAGTCTGGTTTGAACGATCTGTTAGCTGCAGCGCAACCTGCTTTTGTAATTAACTGTGCCGCTTATACTGCTGTAGATAAAGCAGAGGATGAAGTTGAGCTGGCTAAAGCCATTAACGAAACAGGCCCAGCTCACTTAGCCTCAGCTTGTTTAGTGAATAGGGCAACGCTTATACATGTTTCTACCGATTTCGTTTTCGAAGGGAATGAGGTAAAGTTGCTAAAAGAGGATGATGAAGCCAGACCGATCAATGTTTATGGTGTAACCAAATTGGATGGCGAAAAAGTAGTTGTTTCCACACTGCCTGCTCACTTCATTATTCGTACCAGCTGGTTGTATTCTGAATATGCAAACAACTTTGTAAAAACCATGCTCAAACTTGGTGCCGAGCGTGACGAACTGAATATCATTGCCGATCAGGTGGGTACGCCTACTTATGCAATCGATCTGGCAAATGCTATTTTTGATATTATAAGTTCTTCATCTGCCGCTTATGGCGTTTACCATTATAGCAATGAAGGTGTAACCTCATGGTTCGATTTTGCAAAAGCCATTTTTGATATCAGCGAAACAGTAGTTAAAGTGAATCCTATTCCAGGGTCTGCTTACCCAACCAAAGCCATACGGCCAGCATTTTCGGTAATGGACAAAACTAAGATCAAAGAAACATTTAATATCGAAATTCCTTACTGGAGAGATAGTTTGGTAGAGTGTATAAAACAAATTAAAATACAATAAATAGGCATCATTATTCATTTAGGACTGCAATGACCAATGAACCAATGACCAATGAACTAATGACTAAAATATGAAAGGTATAATCTTAGCTGGTGGCAGCGGAACCCGTTTGCATCCTTTAACTTTGGCTTGTAGTAAACAGATGATGCCGGTTTACGATAAACCGATGATTTATTATCCTTTGTCTACGCTGATGTTGGCTGGAATAAAAGAAATTCTGATTATCTCTACCCCACACGATCTGCCAAATTTTGAGAAATTATTGGGCGATGGTGCTTCTTTAGGCTGTAAGTTTAACTATGCTGTACAGGCCGAGCCGAATGGTTTAGCGCAGGCTTTCGTGATTGGTGAAAAATTTATTGGTAAAGACAAAGTGGCCTTAGTATTGGGCGATAATATCTTTCATGGCGATGGTATGGCCAAATTATTACAGACGAGCGCTAATCCCGATGGTGGTGTGGTATTTGCTTACCAGGTTTCAGATCCTGAACGTTACGGTGTGGTTGAGTTTGATGCAGATAAAAAAGCCATTTCGATTGAAGAAAAACCTGTTCACCCTAAATCAGACTACGCAGTACCAGGTTTATATTTTTACGATAATGAGGTGGTAGAAATTGCCAAAAATATTAAACCTTCGCCACGTGGAGAATACGAAATTACTGATGTAAATCGCGTGTACTTAGAGCGGGGTAAATTAAAGGTAGGTGTATTGAGCCGTGGAACAGCATGGTTAGATACCGGAACTTTTACCTCTTTAATGCAGGCGGGGCAATTTGTGCAGATTATTGAAGAAAGGCAAGGTTTAAAGATCGGTTGTATTGAAGAAATTGCTTATCGTATGGGCTTTATCGATGCAGATCAGCTTAGGGCTATCGCTACTCCATTGGTTAAAAGCGGCTATGGTAGTTACCTGTTAAAGCAGATTAAATAAGAAGTTTTAGTATAGTTTAATATACGCGTAATTCTAAATCACCAATTGATGCCACGTATCGATTGGTGATTTTCTTTTATTTGAAATTTTGTCATCCTGAGCGCAGCAAAGGATCTCTAAAATGCATATGCAATCTTAACCACATAAGAGATATAAGTTCATTTAAGCCTTACGTTCCATCCGACGCTGCGTACTTCGTGCTTTCTCTTTTTGTCCTTTGTGGTTAAAAGAATTAAGCATTCTACATTTATCTTATATTTGCCCAATTACCGAAAGAAAAAATGAATACAGAAAAGCGGATTGCCATTATTGGTTTAGGTTATGTAGGCTTACCCCTGGCAATCGAATTTGCTAAGAAATATAAAGTAATTGGTTTTGATACGAATGAGGAACGGGTGACGGAGTTAAACCAGTTGAAGGATCGAACAAATGAAGCCAATCTGGAAGACCTGAAAACTGTACTCGCTGCATCGGAGATGGGATTAACTCTTAGTGCCAATTTAGCAGACCTGGCCACTTGCACCATCTATATCGTTACCGTACCTACACCTATCGACCAGCTCAAACGGCCAGATCTGCAACCTTTACTTGCGGCCAGTAAAATGTTGGGTATCGTATTAAAAACAGGTGATATCGTCATTTATGAATCAACTGTTTATCCAGGCTGCACCGAAGAAGATTGCGTGCCTGTTTTAGAAAAAATTTCAGGATTAAAATATAACATCGATTTTTTCTGTGGCTATTCCCCAGAGCGGATTAATCCTGGAGATAAAGTTAATACCCTTACCAAAATTAAAAAGGTAACCTCGGGCTCTACGCCTGCAATTGCTGCTGAAATCGATGAACTTTATGCTTCTATTATTACTGCTGGTACACATTTGGCACCCAGCATTAAAGTAGCAGAAGCTTCAAAAGCGATTGAAAATGCACAGCGGGATGTAAATATCTCTTTTGTAAACGAACTGGCCTTAATTTTCGATCGCATGAGCATTGATACAACAGATGTATTGGCTGCTGCAGCAACCAAATGGAATTTTCTAAACTATAAACCCGGCTTGGTTGGTGGCCATTGTATTGGTGTAGATCCCTATTATTTAGCATATAAGTCAGAGTCATTGGGTTACAAACCCGAAGTGATTCTATCTGGCAGAAGGGTGAATGACAATATGGGCATGTTTGTGGCCAATAAGGTGATCAAAATGCTGGTGGCCAAAGATAAAGTGATTAATGGCGCTAAAGCCCTGATATTGGGTTTTGCTTTTAAAGAAAACTGCCCCGATACCCGAAATACGAGGGTAACTGATATTTACAAGGAACTGAAAGCTTTTAGTGTGGATGTTGATGTATATGATCCATGGGCTAATAGGGATGAAGTGAAAGCGGAGTATGGCATTGAAATGATCGATGATGGTCAGTTTAAACATTACGATGCTGTTATCCTTGCTGTGGCGCACCAGCAGTTTTTAGACATTGATTATCGCAGTATTAAAGAAAACGGGGCACTCATTTTTGATACTAAATCTTTTATCGACAGAAATTTGGTGGATGCCAGGTTATAGGCACTTCGCTTCCAACCTGCTGATTTTGGCTATGAGTAGGACCATTAACACCGTGCGTCATTCTCGCGCAGGCGGGAACCTTAAAGCGGCCGCTATTCTTACCCTTCGCGCAGTCTTGCCTCGGCTCGCCGTCGCCGAAAGGCTCTTACCTTTTTCTTGATAAAAAGGTAACCAAACCTGAGCGCAGCGAAAGCATGACTACCTATAAAAATAATAACTAAGAAGGCATAAATCAAGGCTTGGATCTGATGTCGGATAAATTCGTTAAAGCTTTTTTGGTCGTTAGCACAAGCCCCGATGAAGGATTGAGGAGGCTGTGCTGTCTTGGGGTAGTGGTAAGTTGAAAGGGGGGGCTAAAGCTTTAACGTTTTCTCCTTCCATCATATCCTAGGCCGGATAGCAGGGAGCAGAGACAGCCATCCGAAGAGATATGTTTTTTGAACTTTGAGGGGCACGCTGAGTCGTCATCTCGACCGTAGCGGAGAGATCTTTATACTTTAATATGGTCGTCATCCGATAGCTATAGGTTCCCGCGCCAGGCGCGAGCCTTAAGCCATAAGCGGCTAATATATTCGTACTTTTGTATTTTGCCTTCCCCCACCATTTCCATACCCCATTACCGACACAGCTGTGGCCCAAAATAACCCCAGGCTATGTTTTGCTTCACCTTTTATTTAGCTATTGTTAACCCGCCAACCTAAGGCGATACAAATCTTGGACATCGCTGATCTTCAACGTGACTCTATCTCAACCAAAGCAAGTGTGAAGCAGTAGGCAAGTAGGTGTACAGCAAGGCATAGCCAAGCCTGGCCGGAAGGTGGCCTAAACGTGGGGTAAATGTGGCGTAAAGGCGGGGTTTTGAATATTTGTTGTATTTTTAATCAGATTGACTGAATTGGGTGATCATCCCTTTTGTTTAACCTAATATACTAAAATTATGGCTCTCCAGAATGGAGTTATTAATATTAACGGGCAACTCGGCGATCTTGTTTTTTACAAATGCAGTAATCAGGATATTGTAAGACAAAAAACTGGCCACAAACAGAAGCAAAAAAAATAGAGGCCAATACGTATTTTGGGTTTGACAGGGAAAACCAGAGTTTTATCAAGCCAGTACGTCTGAATTATGTGGTTTGACTCAGGCTGTTCTACAAGGTGAAACCACCCCCTTTTATCCACGATCTCCATTTGCTGTTGTTAAGATGTATGCCTATTAGATCACCGTTAATTGCAGACAGTCTATAATATGTTGCTGCAAGGGCTATTGTTTAATCGCTAAAGTCCATTACGTAAAGAAACTTTCGTTACCCGTAAAATTACCAGGGCTGCGGCTAAGATTGCCTTAGGTTTACAAAAATGCCATTATTTAGGCAATTTATCTGCTCAACGGGATTGGGGACATGCCAAAGACTACATTGAGGCCATGTAGCTAATTTTACAGCAGGATAAACCAGAAGAGTTCGTTATTGCCACAGGTGTTACCACTACGGTTCGCGATTTTGCACGCATGAGTTTTGCGGAACTGGGTATTGACATCGAGTTTTCGGGGAAAGACGAAAATGAAAAGGGGGTAATTATAGGGTTAGATGTTGAGGTGGTTAGTCGTTTAAGGTTAGATCCTGATAAACTGTTCTTAGGCAGTATCATCGATCAGCGGGATCCCAACTACTTCCGCCCTACAGAAGTAGTTTTATTGTTGGGAATCCAACCAAATCAAAAACACAGTTAGGGCGGGAGCCTAATATGATTTGGCCGCTTTGGTAAAATATATGATAATATATAATCTTTATTTAAATAAAAAAGGATGAATACCTGAAAAAAGGAGAGTTTAAAACCTTGAATTATTTTGAATAATTTTTTTTAAGCACGCTATTAAGATAATTAGATTAAATTTCTGTTAAATTATTAGCAATAATAATGATTTCGAGTAACTCTGTTGGCGTTATTTCGACTATTTGTCTGATTTAATCTACTATATATTAAAGATCAGTATAAATTTACTAACTTTATATCATTAAAGTGCTTAATTGCGTTATATAATCAAAATAGAATTTATATCAAGTTTGGTTTTAAATGGATTAATAATCTAGATGATAAGAATACGGTTTAATAATTTAATGTTCTGTTTTAATTAAATATGTTCAGTTTTTTTAGTAAAAAAAATAAAGTTACTGATATCTCCTGGTTAGGTATCGATATGCACTCTCATATTTTACCTGGTCTTGATGATGGATCACCAGATGTAGCAACATCATTGCGTTTTGTAAAATCACTACAAGAATTGGGATTTGAGCAATTGATCTGTACGCCACACATCTATACGGAACTTTATCCAAATACTTGGGATTTGATAGATAACTCAAGGTCTTTACTTCAAAGTGAAATGAAAAAAGCTAATATATCATTAAAAATAGTTGCTGGTGCAGAATATATGATTGATCATGATTTTAATCTCGAAAAACCATTATGTCCTTTGGATCAAAAACATCTTTTAATAGAAATGTCTTATCTGAATGAAAGCCCTTCCATAAGTCAAACTATTTTTGATATAGAGATTAAAGGTTATCATCCAGTATTGGCTCACCCTGAACGATATACTTTTTATTTTAAAGATAAAAGTAGATTGAAAAGGTTTAAAGAAAAAGGGTGTTTGCTCCAACTTAACTTGCTTTCCGTATTAGGTTACTATGGTAAAGAAGTAAAGCAGCTCGCCGAGGCTTTATTGAAAGAAAAAATGTATGATTTAGCAGGAACAGATTTACATCATGATAGGCATCTTGACATGCTCACAAAGTCAATACAATCAGGACGACTATTCGAATTAATTGGTAACTATGAATTTAAAAATAAAGAAATATTCGGATCAGTGTATGTATAATTTTAATATTATCTTTTGCAATAATTTATCGACTCTTGAATTGATTAATTATTAAACCGAAACGTTTTTAGATATTACAATTAAATGATTAACTTTGCAATCTATTTAAAATTGTCATTTTCGTTTTAAATAGAATATATATATATGAATAATAATATTAATGTGAAGAGAGGACTGAACGTTGCTATGATTTTGATAGTTATTTCCATGAGTTCTTCTTGTGTAAGTAATAAAAAAATCGCTTATTTTCAAGATATTCAAACAGTCAATCAAGCTAAGCTAGAACATGCAATAACCTTTAGTGAGCCGGTAATACAGTCTGATGATATACTTACAATAAATGTATTTACCTTAAATCAGCAAAATGGGGCTATTGTTAATCAAGCAGCTTCTACTCCTATTCTAGGAGGTAATTCTAATAGTGGTTTATCAACTCAGAATACAGGATTTCTTGTAGACAAGAATGGCGAGATTGAACTTTCATTAATTGGTAAATTAAAGGTCGCTGGTTTAACGACCTATCAAGCTAGAGAATTAATTCGTGAAAAAGCTTCCGTTGTTTATAAGGAACCCAATGTTCAGCTACGTTTTGCCAATTTTAAAGTAAGCGTATTAGGTGAGGTCAATGCTCCATCTGCTTATACTTTACCAAACGAAAAAGTAAGTATTTTAGATGCTCTAAGCTTAGCTGGCGATTTAACGATTTATGGTAAAAGAGACAATGTTTTAATTGTTCGAGATAATAACGGCAGTAAAGAATTTGCTAGGCTAAACCTCAATTCCTCTGAGATTTTTAACAGTCCTTACTACTATTTAAGACAAAACGATGTTGTGTATGTAGAGCCAAATAAACGCAAAGTTTCAGCATCAAATTCTGCTCAAATACAAACAATTGGGGTGATAGCTTCGGTTGTTTCGGTAATCGTTTTGGCAATTTCAAATTTTAAATAGTTTTATCATCTTATGGATAACAATCAAGAAGTAAGTATGATACAGCATACTCAGGAAGATAGTATAGATCTGAAAGAAATATTTAATAAATTAACAGATAAATGGCTTTGGTTCGTTATAAGTGTCTTTATATGTATTGCAGCTGCATTTGTATATGTAAAATATACTCCTCCAACATACCAAATAAAGGCTAAGTTACTTGTTAATGATGACGAAAAAGGTAGTGGAGCTACAAAGCAAACTAGTGCATTAATGGATCTTGGTGGGTTAATGGGGGCGAAGAATTCTGTTGACAATGAGGTAGAAATATTAAAAACACGTTTTTTAATGGAGCAAGTTGTACGCCAAATGCAATTAAATATAGTGTATACAAAAAAAGTAGATTTTGTTAGCCGAGAGCTCTACAAGTGTCCCTTTAAATTTAACATAATTAAAGGAATAGATACCATTAGAACTACAAAATTAGCGGTGAAAAAGGTCTCTAACACTAATTTTAAAATAATATCCAAAAATTTTTCGAAAGAGGTTGCCTGGGGAGAGAGTTTTGACTTGGATGGAGTTGGCATCGTTGAAATAGAACCTAGTCGCGATATGTTAATGGATAGTGGTGAGTATTTTGTTAGTGTCAATTCTGTAGATGAAAGGGTTGCTAGTATGATGGGACAATTATCAGTTGCTGTTTCAAATAAACAGGTTTCTATTATTGATCTTGGCTTATCTTATACCCTTCAACAAAAAGGGGAGGATATATTAAATACTTTAATAAGAAAATACACCGACGCTAATCTAAGTGACAAAAATGCGATAGCAGATAGTACCTATAGATTCATTAAGCAACGACTTACCGTTATTGCATCTGAATTAGGTGATGTTGAGAATAAAGTTGAAAACTTCAAGCAGCAAAATCAATTAGCAGACATGAGTGAACAAGGGAAACTTCTCGTTCAAAATACTGGAGAATTTGCTGGAGAACTTGCCAAGGCTGAGACCCAAATTAACGTTCTGAATGATTTAGAAAAATATCTTAAAGACGAAGATAATACAAAACGCGTTTTTCCATCTGCACTAGTGCCAAATGATGCTGTATTTGCTAACTTAATGAGTCAATATAATACTCTTTTAATTGAACGAGAAAAGCAGTTGCTTAGTGTAACCGTAGAAAGCCCTTTTATCCAAAGCATTGATAATCAAATCAAAGGATTGAGGAGAGATATACTTTCGAATGTTCAAAATAGTAAAAACGTGGCAATTTTTACAAGGAATAGATTGCAAAGTCAATTATCCAAGGCGGAAAGTCAAATCTCAGGAGTTCCTCAAATCGAAAAGAACTATTTGAAACTTGCTCGTAATCAGCAGATTAAGCAGGAATTATATATTTTTTTAATGCAAAAAGCTGAGGAGACAGCAATCTCGAAAACTTCAAATATATCAATTGCTAAAACCATTGATCCCCCTAAAGCTGATGTTATCGCTACTAGTCCGAAAAAAATAATTATTTATCTAGCGGGTTTAGTTGGCGGACTGATCTTTCCTATAGTGCTGGTTTTTGGCCAGGAAATATTTAATACAAGTATTAAAACTAAAGAAGAAATTACCTCTTTAACTAGAGTTCCGGTGATAGGCGAAATAAGTCATAACGCTAGTTCAGATAATTTAATTGTTGCTAACCAAAGTCGTTCTGCAATCTCTGAGCAGTTTAGGGCATTACGAACGAACTTATCATTCTACCTGAAGTCAGAGGAAGAAAAAGTAATATTGTTGACTTCTAGCATGAGTGGGGAAGGCAAATCTTTCACAGCAATTAATTTGGGCAATATTTTGGCCTTAGCAGGTAAAAAAGTATTATTAATGGAATTAGATTTACGTAAACCAGGCCTTTCCGCTAAGCTTGGGGTATCTAATGATGTTGGATTTAGTAATTATACAATTAGTAGAGATGTCAAAGTAAATGATATAGTTAAACCTTTGTCAATAAATAACAATATGTTTATCATTACTTCTGGGCCGCTTCCTCCAAATCCTGCAGAAACATTAATGAGTGACTCTATGCCAGATTTGATACTTCATCTCAAAAAGCAATTTGATTACATTATTATGGATGCGCCTCCAATCGGTATTATTACAGATGCCCAACTTCTTTCTCGTTATGGTGATGTTACTTTATATCTAGTTAGACAAAAAGTAACGCATAAGGATCAACTTAAAATTGTTGAAGATCTATACTTGAAAGGAAAAATGAAGAACTTGGGCATAGTCGTGAACGATATTGTAAGTAAATATTATGGATATGGATATGGTTATGGCACTTATGGCCAAGAGAAAGATGTAAGTTATTGGAGTAATTTTCTAAATAGATTTCGGAAATCATAATTATACAATTTCCTTGGAAGGTATATGTTAACAAAATCTAAAAAAAATTATTTATATAATTTGGCATTGACCATGATTAACTTATTATTTCCAATATTAAGTTTTCCCTATGCATCACGAATTTTAGGGCCATATGGAATTGGAAAGGTACAGTTTATAACATCTTTTGCACAGTACTTTGCTTTAATAGCCGCGTTGGGTATTCCTGTATATGGAATAAGAGAAATAGCTCGATCTCGCGGTAATAAGAAAGAACTTTCTAAAACATTTATGGAGCTTGTGATAATATTTATGGCAAGCAGTATTTTTATTGGTATTATTTATTTATTTATCGCTTTTAATATTGATAGTTTAAAAGTAGATTTTCATTTCCATATTTATGCGTCCTTTGTCGTATTCTTGGCATTCTCCTCAATTGATTGGTTTTATGCAGGCATAGAGGAATTTCGAACCATTGCCATAAGATCCACCATTGTCAAAGTTTTAGCGTTATTTTTGTTATATTTTTTTGTAAATAATAAAAATGATCTATTTTTATATTTTATTCTTACTCTTTTTACTTTGTTAGGGAATAATATTATTAATATTTTTTCTGTATGGAGAAAAATTGAATTTACGTTGCAAAATCTTAATTTCAAGCAACATGTACGTCCCCTAGTTCTAATATTTGGAACCACACTTGCATCTAGTATGTATACTCTTTTTGATGTCATAATATTAGGGTTTTTATCCGATGAAAAAGCAGTAGGCTATTATACCTCTGGTGTTAAGCTATCTAAGGTTTCAATACCGTTCGTGATCTCCCTTGGCGCAGTTTTGATTCCAACAATCACTACGTATTTAAAGGAAAAAAAAATAACCGAATTTTTAGATGTAATTGAAAAATCATATTCATTTTTAATTTTTTTAAGTGTACCAATTGGAATTGGTTTCTTGATCTTGGCAAAAGAATTTATACTTGTCTTTTCAGGGCCACAATTTGTAGCATCTATAGTGCCAATGCAGATTATGGCATTCTTGCCGTTTTTTATTGGGTTGGGCTACTTATTCGGGATACAAATATTAATTCCTGCAAAAATGGACAAACAACTTCTAATAAGCGTTGTATTTGGTATGATTATTAGTATTCTTCTTAATTTAATACTAGTTCCTATATATCAAGAAAAAGGATCATCCATTGCAAATTTAGCATCAGAAATAGTTGTTACTTCTTGCTATTATTTTTTTGTTAAAGATAGGTTTAATTTGAAATTATCTGGAACATTAATTTTACAGGCATTTTGTTCATCGATTATTTTCCTGCCCGTTTATTTATTATTTAAGTTAGTCTTCGAAGGAAATTTTTTAAATATTCTGATTAGTTCAGTTATGGTTGGAGGAATAAGCTACTGTGTAATCCAATTTTTCTTTTTTAAGAATCAAGTCATAACCGAAATATTTGATACTGTTTTGAAGAGAAATAAAAATGAATTTTGATAAAAAAGTTTTCTAATTAATAATTTAAATCATAAGTTGATAGAATGATTGCTTCTGTAATATTGTATAATCCAGATGTTTCTGTTATTATAAAAATTGGAACTTATATAGATTATGTTACGGAAGTAATAGTTGTAGATAATTCTGATATTCCCGAAATTGAAATAATTAACAAACTAAAAGCAATACCTAAAATTACATATATAAGCAATAATGGTAATTTGGGTATTGCTAAGGCTATGAATATAGCTTGCGAGATTGGTATAAATAAGGGATATAAGTGGATTTTGACGATGGATCAAGATAGCTTTTTTGAGAAAGATGATATATTTAATTTAATCAAAGATCTAGATATTGTAGTACAAAGATTTCCTAATTTAGGAATATTAACGCCATCACATGTAACACAGGATGGTAAGTTAAGGGATACAAAAAAAGAATATAAAATAATAAAATTCTGTATGGCTTCAGGTAACTTGGTTAACCTTCAAGCATGGTTTAGAGTTAACGGCTTTTTGGAAAAATTATTTATAGATTATGTCGATCATGAATTTTGTTTGCGGCTTAGAAGATTTAACTTCGTTATAGTTCAAACAAGTAATTCTGCTCTGCAACATTTTTTGGGTAATACGGAAACTTTTAAGTTTTTGGGTGTGACCAGGACAACCACTCATCATAACCACATTAGGCGATATTATATTACACGAAATCGCTTGTTTATGATTTTTAAGTATATTTACTTTGACCCAAGAACTAGCCTTTATGAAACCTACAACTTATTTGCTGAAACATTTAAGTTAATGCTCAAAGAAAATGATCGCTTAAAAAAAATTAAATCTGTCTTTAGGGGAACGAGGCATTTTTTAATGAACAAATATGGAAAATACAAAATATAACTTCCTTCTGCCTAATTATAAAAAATATAAACTATGAATGCTGTATTTACAATTGTTGCTAAAAATTATTTTGCCTTAGCTAAAGGTTTAGCCAATTCAATTAGAGAACATCATGAAGAATCCGATGTAGAAGTTATTATTGTTATAGCTGATAGTGTTGATGATGTAAGTATTTTTGAAGGAACAGGATACAAGATTGTTTTAGCTGATAAAATTGGAATACCTAAGTACAAGGACATGTCCTTTAAATATAACGTGACAGAGTTTTGTACATCTGTTAAGCCATTTGTATTTAGTTACTTATTTAATACTAATAAATATTCGAAACTTATTTATTTTGATCCCGATATTCTAGTTTACAACAAATTAGATTGTATCTTTATTTCGTTGGATGAAAAGTCTATTATTTTGACTCCCCATTTCATAACTCCAGAAATTACATTTACTGGTAATTCTTCAGAAACATTAACATTATTTGCTGGTATTTATAATTTAGGATTCTTAGCATTGAAAAATAATAGTGTGTCTGATAAAATGCTTAAATGGTGGGAATATAGGCTTCAAGAACTTTGTTATGCTGATAAATTTGATGCTTTGCATGTTGATCAGAAATGGATGGATTTTGTGCCGGCATTTTTCCCGGCAGATACGCTGATTGAACATAATTTAGGTTATAATATAGCCTTTTGGAATATTCACGAGCGAATTTTTATAAAATTAGATGAAGGTTATTTTGTTGCAAATCGTTTGACAAAAGATAACACAACTCCAGTAATTTTTATTCACTACTCTGGAGTTGATCCAAACAATATTTATATTAATAAGCAATCTACTAAGCTTGACTTGAATAAATATCCAGATTGGATTCCATTAGTTGAAGATTATGCTGAAAGATCAAATAATATTGGTTTTAATTCCTATCTAAATATGGGATATGATTATTCTAAATATTCTAATGGAGATTTGATTATTCAGTTTCATAGAAGATTATTTAGAAGGTTAATAGATCAAGGCTTAATTGTTGATGACCCATTTGAGAGTAGCGATATTTTTTATAAATTGTTAAAAAGAAATGGATTATTGTTAGCAAATAAAGGAAATCTTGATAAAATGAATGAAAGGAATTACCCAGATTTTGATAGCAAAATCCGCAAAGTAAATATTTTGTTTAAGATCATCAAAAAATTGATTGGGGTCGAAAGATATATCATCTTACTTAAATTCTGCCAAAGATATTTCAGACCAGAAAATCAAGTTTTTCTAATTGAAGAATTTAAGAAAGACTATAAGTTCATAAACGAAAATATTTAGTATCTAAAGAGTAATTACTAATTATGATTAATAAGAGAAAATCAGTTGATTTGGCCGTGGATTGTAGAATGATAGAAATGTCAGGTATTGGAAGATATATACGATCACTAATCCCCGCGCTAATCTCAGGATTTGATTATATAGCTATTTTGGGATACGAAGATGAATTAAAAGAATATGAGACATTTAAAAACGTTAGGATTATTTCATTAAAATCAAAAATATATTCTCCATTCGAACAGTTTGAACTTTTTACTAAGATTCCAAGATGTAATGTCTTCTTATCTCCACACTATAACGTTCCGCTATTTCTTCCCCAAGCTCAGAAAAAAGCGGTAATAATACCTGATGTTAATCATTTGGTTTTTGCTAGTGAATTGTCTTTAGCAAAAAAAATATATGCTAAAATTTTTTATAAACATGCCACAACATTTGATTGTGTTTTTACTATATCAGATTTCTCTAAAAGTGAAATAGTAAGATATACCGCTTGTAATCCAGCTAAAATTCATGTGGCTAAATGTGCCATTGATACTATTCATTTTAAGAAATTAATTGATATGGCTAGTAATAATTTTTTGCTTGATGAAGTTTTAAGAAAAAAGAGGTATATTCTATATGTTGGTAATATTAAACCTCATAAGAATTTAAAGAGATCGTTATTAGCTTTCGAGAAGAACTTACTTATTGATCCAAATCTTAAGTTTATTATTGTTGGCAAGGCGGATAATTTTTTAACTAAGGATTCTGAAGTTTTCGAAATAGTAAAAGCCAATAGCTTTCTTAAAAATAATGTTGAGTTTACAGGGAAAATTAATGATGCAGATTTAGTATCTTATTACCAAAATGCAGAACTTTTATTGTTCCCATCTCTCTATGAAGGATTCGGGCTTCCCCCACTTGAATCAATGTTTATTGGGTGTCCAGTTATTTCTTCAAGGGAGGGCTCCTTACCCGAAATTTGCGGCCAAGGGGCTTTATATTGTGATGCTTATAATATTGATGATATTGCAGATAAGATAAAAAGATTACTTTCGGATAGTTTGCTAAGGGATAAACTTATAGATTTGGGGAATAAAAATGTTTTAAAATATAGTTGGTCCAATTTTAATGGGATAATTTTAAATAAGTTAAAAGAATTGAGTTTAAAAAACTAATTAATTACTATATAAGAATGAAAAAAGCTTTAATTACTGGTATAACTGGGCAAGATGGTGCTTATTTACTTGAATTATTACTAGAAAAAGGATACGAGGTTCATGGTATCAAAAGAAGGAGTTCACTTTTTAACACAGATAGGATAGATCATTTATATCAAGATCCTCATTCTGAGAATGTACGATTTAAATTGCACTACGGAGATTTAACCGATTCAACAAATTTGATCAGAATTATTCAAGAGGTACAACCGGATGAGATTTATAATTTAGGTGCTATGAGTCATGTGAAAGTGTCATTCGATTCTCCCGAATATGTAGCTAATGTGGACGGTATCGGAACTTTAAGGATATTGGAAGCTGTAAGAATTTTAGGTTTAGAAAAAAAGACTAAGGTTTATCAGGCATCTACTTCTGAATTGTACGGTGGTATGCCTGAAAATAAAAATGATAAGGGATTTTATGATGAAAACTCAACTTTTTATCCACGGTCACCGTACGGTGTTGCAAAAATTTATGGTTTCTGGATTACAAAAAACTACCGTGAGGCTTACGGAATGTTTGCATGTAATGGTATTTTATTTAACCACGAAAGTCCATTAAGAGGAGAGACTTTTGTAACGAGGAAAATAACAAGAGCTGTAGCAAAAATAGCTCAAGGCTTGCAATCTAGATTGTATTTGGGAAACCTCGATGCCCAAAGAGACTGGGGCCATGCTAAAGACTACGTAGAGGCTATGTGGAGAATTTTGCAACAAGATGTTGCTGAAGATTATGTAATTGCCACAGGGGTAACTACCAGGGTTAGAGAGTTTGTAAGACTGGCATTCGAAGAGGTGGGAATTGTAGTTGGTTTTGAAGGAGAAGGGGTTGATGAGATCGGTAAGGTAATATCTTGCTCTAATCCTGAATTTCAGGTTGAGATTGGTACTACTGTTGTTGCAGTAGATGCTACATATTTTAGACCTACTGAGGTGGATTTATTAATTGGAGATCCTACAAAATCAAAAACAAAATTAGGCTGGCAGCCAAAATATGATTTAGCTGGTTTGGTAAAAGAGATGGTTGCGGTTGATGTTGATCATTTCAAAAAGGAAAAGTTGCTAAAAGAAAACGGATATTATATCAAAAGTCAGTTCGAATAATATTTGTCAATATGAAAAAGAAAATAGCAATTATTTCCGGAATCACGGGGCAAGATGGTGCTTATCTTGCTCAACTTTTGTCTCGTGAAAATTATACAATTGTCGGGCTCACCCGCAGTAGTCATAATTTTAGTACAAAGAATTTTAAGTATTTAGATATAAAAAATCATATTGTAATTGAGGAATGTGATCTATTGGACTTTTCAAGCATCATAAAGGTATTGTTGAAATACAAGCCTGATGAATTTTACAATCTAGCGGCTCAAAGTTCTGTAGGAATTTCTTTTGAACAACCAATTGGAACGTTAAATTACAATACGCAATCAGTACTCAATATATTGGAGAGTGTACGTTTATTACAATTAGATACCAAAATTTACCAGGCGAGTAGCAGTGAAATGTTTGGTCAGGTTAAATCTCTTCCTGTGACTGAAAGTACTCCTATGCACCCGTTGAGTCCTTATGCCATTTCAAAAGCCTCAGGGTTTTGGATTGGCATTAATTATAGAGAATCATATAAGGTATTTTGTGTTAACGGAATATTATTTAACCATGAATCGTATCTCCGAAGTCCCAATTTTTTTGTGAAAAAGGTAATCAGAACCTCATTAGAGATAAAGAAAGGATTGAAGAATGAACTTAGAGTTGGTAACATTGATGTAAAACGTGATTTTGGTTATGCTCCAGACTACGTTAAGGCCATGTGGCTTTCTTTGCAACAGGATAAAGCTGATGATTATTTAATATGTTCGGGAGAATCAATTTACCTTCGCGAGATCATAAATTTTACTTTCGACTATTTAAACATTCCTAAAGATAGACTTGTTGAAGATCCAAATTTATTTCGTCCTACAGATATTGAAAATATGTACGGAGATAATAACAAGGCAAGGTCAATTTTAGGGTGGGAATATGAAAAATCTTTTTTTGATGTATTAAAAATTCTTATAGAAGAAGAGAATAGCTCCTTCTAATACTAAATATGAATTATCTAAAAAAAGGATTTTTCTTGTTAGCTGTAATTTTTTTAGTTGCCTTTCCAAAAGGCGGCTTTAAAGTCGCTGATATTCCAATTACATGGGGATATGTAATACTTTTTTTATCTGTTCCTTTTATATTGCCCACTATTTTTGATCATGGTAAAGCTTATTTTTCAAAAGAAAGGAGGCTAACTTTAGGTCTTTGTTTGCCTTTTATAGTTTACAGCATTTTTATTCTTCTTTTGGGAACTCATGAATCCGTAGGATTTCTTATTTCTTTCATATTGAATATTCTTATAATGCCAATTCTATTCATGTTTATTTTTGGAAAGCTTATCGATTCTAGGAACTTTGAAAGTTTATTTAAAAAAGTTTTTATAGCCTGTGTTAGATTTATAATAATATTTGGTCTTTTTATATTTGTTCAACGCATACTGACGGGAAACGGATTGGAAATACCTTATCTTACAGTAAATATAGATGATTTTGGACATATAGATGAAAAATTCAATTTAAGAGGTAATATAATGAAGTTTACTTCTACTTACAATAATGGCAATATCTTCGGAGTCTGTATGTTATTGTTAGCGCCGCTTTATACACAAATTGAAAAGTATAAAGTATATAAAATTTTATTTTTTATTTCAATAGCTCTTACTCTATCAAGAACATCATGGATAGGAATTATATTATTCTTCATGCTTTTATTCAAAAAAAATCTTACTACAATAAAAGGATGGTCGATACTTATCTTATCCATTGCAAGTCTTGTTATAGTAACACCAATTTTACTATCTTTACTTGACTTGGACATGTCTTTTTTATTTGATAAGAATCTTGGAGGAAGATCCGGTCAATTAAATGTATTTGATAATTTCACTTTTTTTGGTAGTGGGCATTATGATGTTATTGCAGAAATTGTATATGCTTCTGTTTTGCAAACATTTGGTTTCGTTGGTCTACTCTTATTCTTAGTTTATATGTTTTCTGCCCTGATTGTATGCCTGATTTATAAGAAGAGAAAAGTTAATTTAACCTACGATCATTGGGGATTAATTTTATATCCTATTTTATGTATATCAGATGGCGCTATGCTATTTATTCCAACAATGGTGTTTTTCTGGTTTTTGTCGTCTTATGTTTTAAGACGACAATTTGATGTCACCAATACAGTTCAAGTCAATTAGATACAAGATTATTTTAAATATATGAATATAGCTATCGTTCATGATGAATTAATGCGTAGGGGGGGGGCTGAGCAGGTGGTAATTACAATGTTAAAAGCATTCCCGGAAGCTGATGTTTTTACCTTGGCGTACAACGCAGAAGGCACATATCCTGAATATAAGAATTATAACATAAAAACCTCCAAATTGCAATTCTTATCAAAAAGTGTGAAATGGATGCAACGCCTATTCTTTCCCTTTGGGATAGCTGCTATGAAAAACCTTAAAGTACGGGGTTATGATGTAGTTATAATATCTAATACTCATAGCGCAAAATATGTCGATATTGATAGTAAAGCAAAAGTTTTTATCTATACTTATACCCCATTTAGGTTGGCATGGAACCCTACTTCATATAGCCAGTACAATAATTCCAAAGGGATTATTAGGCTAATTTTTGATAAAACAATAGAAATACTTAAAAATATTGATAAGAAGGCTGCACAACGGGGAGATTACTTTATGGGAATGACCGAAGAGACTGCTCAACGTATCAGAGATGCTTATGGTGTAACAGATATTAAACTTATCCCTCCAGATGTAAAGACAAAAAACTTTCATGTTTCCAACAAACCTAAAGAGTATTATCTTTTGGTTTCCCGACTTGAATATTATAAGAAGGCTGATCTGGCAATTGAAGCTTTTAATAAACTCGGCTTAAAATTAATTGTTGTAGGTAATGGTACGAAAGCTGAAGAATTAAAGCAGCTTGCGGAGAATAATATTGATTTCAGAAAGGGTCTTTCAAGCGAGGAACTTGCTGAGTTATATGCCAATTGTAAAGCACTTATTTTTCCACAACACGAAGACTATGGGATCACGCCTCTGGAAGCAAATGCATCTGGAAGGCCAGTGATAGCCTACGGTGTTGGTGGAGTATTAGAAACCATGATTCCCTACACCAATGATGCAACTAAGGCCACCGCAATCTTTTTTAAGGAGCAGACTATAGAAAGCCTTATTGAGGCTGTAAAGCTATTTGAAACACTTGAGTTTGATCCCGATTTCATCAGATCAAATGCGGAAAGATTTGATGAAAATGTCTTCCAAGAAGAACTTAAAAAATTTGTATTAGAAAAGTATAATGAAAAAAAATAATTATGTACTTATTATGGCCGGCGGTGTTGGCTCTCGTTTCTGGCCAAAAAGCCGTAATCATTTTCCAAAGCAATTTATTGATATTTTAGGAATTGGTAAATCTTTATTACAGCTTACCTATGAGCGATTTTTAAACATTTGCCCAAATGATCAAATATTTATATTAACCAATGAAAGTTATTCGGATTTAGTCGCCGAACAATTGCCAGCTATTTTAAAGGCTAATATTTTGTTAGAACCTAGCCGTAACAATACTGCACCTTGTATTGCTTATGCTATTTATAAAATTGGTCAGTTAAATCCCGATGCCAATATTGTGGTTGCACCTTCGGATCATTTGATTTTAAAAGAAGATGTATTCTTAAATAAAATAGCACAGGCTTTAGATTTTAGTGCGAAAAATGATGCCTTATTAACCTTGGGCATCACACCGACTAGACCTGATACTGGTTACGGTTACATTCAGTATCAGGATTTTAGTATCGAGAATCAAGGTGTGCCAGGTGAGATTAAAAAAGTAAGTGCCTTTATGGAGAAGCCCGTTTTGGCTAAGGCAGAGGAATATTTACAAAGTGGAGATTATGTTTGGAATGCAGGAATATTTATCTGGTCAGCAGGTTCCTTGAAGAAAGCATTTGAGAAATATGCTCCCGAAATAACTGGGCTGTTTGAAAGTGGCTTGCCTTTTTATAATACACCTGAAGAAGCTAATTTTATTGCTAAAAATTACCCTTTAAGTCCTAATATCTCTATCGATTACGCCATTTTAGAAAAGGCTGATAATGTATACACCATTCCTGCTGATATTGGTTGGTCTGATTTGGGTACCTGGGCTTCTTTACATGCGGTTGGAGAAAAAGATATCGATAATAATATGGTTAATCTTACTAAGATTAATTTGAAAGACACAAACAATTGCATTATACACTTACCGAATGATAAAGCGGCGGTAATAAGAGGATTGGATAACTACATTGTTGTTGATGATGGTGATGTGCTTTTGATTTATCCAAAATCGGAAGAACAGGAAATTAAGCAAGTAGCTAAGGATATGGTTAACGAACACGGGATAAAATATGCTTAGTATACTAAGCCAAATAATATTAAGAAGTTTACATTTTTGTAAACTTTTTTTGTATCTACGTATTTGCACGACTAGTCGACTATTTATTATTATATAGATACTTCTTTTCATTGGAAGGGTTTTTAAAGCTTATATTGTGTGATTATTACCGATTTTTACTTTGGTAATGATTTTTTAACTTTGAATTCAGATTTTGGGCATCAATTTTGTTCATTATGATTCATTTAAAACAAAAGCACGAAATAAATGTTTAAGTTTTCCCTTTAAGCCTATGCAGACACGTTACTTATTTATACTAAAATATATTTTACCGATTACTGACCTAATAATGGTCAATATTGTGTACTTTTTTGCCTACGAATTTACCGCTTACATGGGTAAAGCGGTGAGTTCTGAACTGCAATGGCATTATATTGTGGTGTGTAATCTGATCTGGATTGTGAGCACTACAAGCTTTGGTCTTTATAGTGAATATGGGTCGCGTAGGATTGAGCGAATCTATCGCGGAACCTGGAAAAGTGTAGTTTTACATGCGGTTTTATTTTCTATTTATCTTTTCTTTTCTAAACAAAATGATTTCTCCAGATCCTTCTTAGTTATTTTTTATGGGATGTTGGCTATTTTGTTTTTGGTAAACCGTTTTATAGGAACTTCTTTTCAATTTTTATTATTTAATCATTTAAGAGGGGTTAAATCTGTTGCTATTATGGGTAACAACGCGACTGGTTTGCAGCTGGCGAGCTATTTCGAAAAGCAGCGTTATATCGAATTTCACGGTTTTATTAATGATGTGCCAGAAGATTACCTAGATCGTAATGGTCAGATTTCGGATATGGTGGGCCGGCAGTTTAAAATGGCTGTTGACAAGGGCATAAAAGATATTTATGTAACCATTGCACCAGAGCGGATGGCGGATATGACGTTATTAACCGAAGAGGCTGAGCGTCAATGTGTACGCTTAAAGTTTATTCCGGATATTAGTGGTGCTTTATTATCTCCTTATACAGTAAGTTATTTGGGTAATGAATTTCCAGTAATTTCTTTACGTTCAGAACCTTTGGAGAAAATCCATAACCGCTTCAAAAAACGGGTTATTGACGTGGTATTCAGTGGTTTGGTGATTCTTTTTGTACTAAGCTGGTTATATCCGATTATTGCCTTGTTAATTAAAATGCAAAGTAAAGGTCCGGTTTTATTTAAACAGCTAAGAAGTGGTCGTGATGATGAGCCTTTTTGGTGTTTTAAGTTTAGAAGCATGCGGATGAATGCAGATAGCGATAAACGACAGGCCAGCAAAAACGATGACCGGATTACGCCTATAGGGAAATTTTTGAGAAAATCGAGTTTAGACGAACTGCCACAATTTTTTAATGTATTTATGGGGCACATGAGTGTAGTCGGTCCCCGTCCGCATATGTTAAGCCACACGGAACAGTATAAAGGTATTGTGGATCAATTTATGGTGCGCCACTTTTTAAAGCCAGGCATTACAGGTTGGGCACAGGTAAACGGTTACCGCGGTGAAACGAAAGAAGATTACAAAATGGTGAAACGGGTAGAGCATGATATCTGGTATCTGGAAAATTGGAGTGCCATGCTGGATGTCAAGATTATTTTTATGACCGTGATTAATATGGTTAAAGGTGAGGAGAATGCCTTTTAGTATATCAAATTTTTAAAGCCCGTAAGGGCTTTTTCTTTTGAACTTTAGAACAGGATCGTTTAATTCATAATTAATAACGTTCTTTGCCGTTTGAATTAAAATTTATCAGATGAAGAAAATCTTATTCCTCCTATTTTTAGTCATTTCTATTTACAAGGTGAAAGCCCAGGCTGTTTATCAACCGTATTCTTACCAGTTCTACCAGAAATTAAGTGGTGAGGTTTATAATCCTGATACCAGAATCCATAGTGCTCTAAAACCTTTTTTTATCGACGATAGTTTGCTACGTGAAAGAAGTAATTTGTTATTAAGTTTCGGAACAGACTCAAGCCGGAAATCGTGGGTATCGAGAAAGTTATTTCAGGAACATCTACTGGATATACAAAAGGATGATTATACCATTTATGCAGATTTTTTACCGGATTTCCAGATTGGGAGAGATGTTTCTGGTAAAAAAACTACTTACTTGAATACTCGTGGTTACCAGGTTGGTGGTACAATAGGAAATAAATTTTCTTTCTACACCAGCGGATTTGAGAATCAAGGGCGTTTTGCAGCTTATTATGATAATTATGTAAACCAAACTAAAGTTGTGCCGGGCCAATCTTACGATAGGAGCTTTGGTAAATTAACCAAAGATTGGTCGTATGTGACCGCAACAGTTTCTTATACACCTATAAAATATTTGAATATTACTGCAGGTTATGATAAAACTTTTATTGGCGATGGCTATCGTTCTTTGTTGTTATCTGACTTTTCATCTCCAACTCCTTTTTTAAAATTGACCGGGAATTTGGGGAATGTACAATATATGGTGATGTGGACATCTATGCAGGACCCAGGTGCGACTAAATTATCTTACGATGCGGGTAACCGTAAAAAAGGGGGGATTTTTCATTACCTCGATTGGAACGTCAACAATAAATTATCAATTGGATTTTTCGACTCTATTATTTGGGCACAAACAGATGATGCTGGAAACAGAAGGGGTTTTGACTGGGGTTATGCTAATCCCATCATCTTTTTAAGGCCCGTAGAAGCTTCGAGCGGTTCTCCAGACAATGCTTTGTTGGGATTTACTACAAAATACGAATTTGCAAAAGAATTAGTGGCTTACGGACAGTTTTCATTAGATGAGTTTGAGGCTAAAAATTTCTTTTCTAGCTCAGGTAGCTCCAGAAATAAATATGGTTGGCAGTTAGGATTGAGAGGAGCAGATGTTTTTCACGTAGAAGGATTAAACTATTTATTGGAATACAACACGGCTAAACCCTATACTTTTTCTTCCAGAACCCGTATTGGCAATTACGCCAACTATAATGAGCCACTAGCACATCCTTTTGGCGCTAACTTTAGAGAGCTTGTTGGTTTGTTAAACTACTCTTACAAACGTTTTGATTTTAGCGGAGAACTGATGTATGCTAAGTATGGTCTGGATATCGCTGGGCAGAACTATGGTAAGAATATTTTCGAGCCATATACTGACGCGGTACAGCCTATTGGGAATTACACCACTCAAGGGATTCGCACAGACCTTTTTTATGCTGAAGGAAAAGTTGCTTATGTGGTTAACCCGAAATACAACCTACGCTTAGAACTAGGTGGTGTGGTTAGAAGAGAAAGTAACAGTTTAGGTAAAAATACAACCGGATTAATTACTTTCGGTTTACGGAGTTCGTTCAGGAATTTGTATTCTGATTTTTAGTAAACTACATGATATAAAAAGAGCCTCAGTAATAAGATAACTGAGGCTCTTTTGTTAATTTACATGTCATCCTGGCGATAGGAGGGATCTTTATTTGCATCATTGAGATTCTTCGCTGCGCATCATTGACAGATTCTAAAAGAAAGGTCGCCATTGCGAGGAGGAACGACGAAGCAATCTTTTCATGCTAGTGATCCTTGCCTTAAAGATTGCTTCGTCGCTGAAAAGGCCTTCTCGCAATGACGATAATCTGAGGAGGTTTATTTCCTTTAAATTATATTGATTTTTATTAATAAATTAACCCTTAGAATGACAAAAAATATAATGGGGGTTTCTACCCTGCCATACTATCTGTTGTTCTTTTTATGGCAACTTTTCTTACGGCCGCTATAATTGCATTTTTATCATAACCGCATTCAGCCCAAAGTTCCGCCTGTTCGCCGTGTTCGATAAACTGATCTGGAATACCTAAACGAATTACATTGGCATTATAACCATGATCGCCCATAAACTCCAATACTGCAGAGCCTACGCCTCCAGGTAATGAGCCATCTTCTACGGTGATTACATGTTTATATTTGGCAAATACTTCATGTAGTAGCTGCTCATCCAATGGCTTCACAAAACGTAAGTCGTAGTGTGCTGGATAAAAACCCTCGCTGTTTAATTCGGCTCGTGCCTCAACAGCAAAGTTACCTACGTGGCCAATGGTTAATAAGGCTACATCCTCTCCATCACAGATCTTGCGTCCTTTGCCAATTTCCAATGCTTTGAATGGTCGTTTCCAATCGGGCATTACACCATTACCACGAGGATAACGGATTACAAAAGGCCCCACATTTTCTTGTTGGGCAGTATACATCAGGTTTCGCAATTCTTCCTCATTCATTGGAGAAGAGATTACTAAATTCGGTATACAACGCATGTAAGCAATATCATATGCACCATGGTGTGTTGCCCCATCAGCACCTGCCAAGCCCGCTCTATCCAGGCAAAATACTACGTTTAGTTTTTGAATGGCTACATCATGGATCACCTGATCATAGGCCCTTTGCATAAAGCTTGAATAGATGTTACAAAAGGGAACTAATCCTTGTGTTGCTAAACCAGCCGAGAAAGTGACAGCATGTTGCTCTGCGATACCCACATCGAATGCACGTTTTGGCATCGCTTTCATCATAATATTTAACGATGATCCTGATGGCATAGCAGGTGTAATACCTACAATTTTATTGTTCGCCTCAGCCAGCTCTACCATGGTATGTCCGAAAACATCCTGGTATTTTGGCGGTTGTGGCTTATCTGGAATACTTTTTTTGATTTCTCCGGTAATCTTATCGAAAAGACCTGGTGCATGCCACTTGGTCTGATCTTTTTCTGCCAATGCAAAACCTTTGCCTTTTACGGTAACGCAGTGTAAAAGTTTAGGACCAGGAATAGCAGATAAATCTTTTATGGTCTGCGCTAAACGTTTTACATCGTGCCCGTCAACAGGGCCAAAATACCTAAAGTTTAAGGCTTCAAATAAATTACTTTGTTTTAGTAAAGTGCCTTTGATGCTTTTTTCTATTTTCTTAACGTACTTGTGTGCGTTAGGGCCTAGTTTAGAGAGCCCTGTGAGTACATGAGAAATATCATCACGGAAACGGTTGTACGATTTTGAAATGGTGATGCTGGTTAAATATTCCTTAAGCGCACCCACATTCGGATCGATAGACATGCAGTTATCATTCAGGATCACCAGCACATTACTGTTTTCGATCCCTGCATGGTTTAACCCTTCAAAAGCTAAACCAGCTGTCATAGCGCCATCGCCGATAACAGCCACATGCTGTCTGTCTGTTTCGCCTTTTAACTGCGAGGCCACCGCCATACCCAAAGCGGCAGAAATGGAAGTAGAAGAATGGCCTACACCAAAGGTATCATATTCACTTTCCGAAATTTTTGGGAAACCGCTAATACCACCGTATACACGGTTGGTGTGGAATAAATCCCTGCGGCCGGTTAATATTTTATGTCCGTATGCCTGATGGCCTACATCCCAAACCAACTTGTCGTAAGGGGTATTTAATGCATAGTGTAAGGCTACTGTTAATTCAACAACACCTAAACTGGCGCCAAAATGGCCACCGTTAACACTAACTACATCAATGATATACTGTCGTAATTCCTGGCTTATTTGTTCTAAGTCAGATTCGCTATATTGCTTTAAATCAGCGGGATAGTTGATTTTAGATAATAGGGGGCCAGCTTTTACTTGCATTCGAAATTTATGGTAAAAAACAAGATACAAAGTAAGGCAAATTTGTTTTAATATAGAAGAGAAAAATAGTGGTTTATTATTGAGCGTTAAGCGGTTGGCGTTGAGGGCTTAGCGGATGAAGGTTAAGGGTTAGAGATTAGCGTTTAGTGGTTAGCGTTTGGCGGATGACTTTATGTTATGTCTTTAACTTAAGGGGGATGCAAAAAAATGACCACAGATTAAAAGGATAGACACAGATGTGACATTTAAAGCTGTATTTATCCGTGAACATCTATGGCAAAAAAGCTTAAGTAGTGATATTGGGAAGGTTAGGGCTTAGCGGTTAAGATTGTTCGGGACTAAAAATTTTCATTATGTTTGTCTCTTCACATGCAGGCAGAGAATTTTGAAATAAAACTTCCGGTATTCGAAGGCCCCTTCGATTTGTTGCTGTTCTTTATAGAGCGGGATGAACTCAATATCCAAGATGTGGAGATTGCCAAAATCACCAACGATTTTTTGGCCTACATCCATCAGCTCCTTGCTTTAAATGTAGAAGTGGCCAGCGAATTTATTTTAGTGGCTGCAACCCTGATGCGCATTAAATCTAAAATGCTTTTGCCAAGGATTGAGATTGATGAAGCCGGAAATGAAATCAATGCCGAACAAGACCTGATCGCAAGGCTTATCGCCTACAAACAATTTAAATCTGCCGCAGAAGAAATGAAAGTTTTTGAAGAGGAACGGTTTAAACAAGATCAACGGGGTAATATTGCATACGATTTAACTTTGGCCGCTGCATCTTCCAGTCACCAGGATGAACTTTTATCATTGGATCTCTATAAGCTTTTAACCGTTTACCACCGGACGATGCAGAAGTACGAGCTGCGCAGCGAGGAGGTTAAACATACCGTTGTACAATATCCTTACACTATCGAGCAGCAAAAACACTTTATTGCGAATCTGCTCGATATCAATAAACAGATCGATTTTGCTTTGGTGCTTAAAAATTCGGAGAATAAAGTGCATTTCGTTTATAATTTCCTGGCTATTTTAGAAATGTTGCAGCAGCAAATCGTAGAGATAACCATTGGGAGCGGCTTTAACAACTTTAATGTGAAAGCATTATCCTAATACGGCCTAAATTAAATTTGAATTTCTTACTTTTGCCAAAAAAATACAAACCTCATATAATGATGACACGCGACAACCAAATTTTTGAACTTATTGATAAGGAGTTAAACCGCCAAGAGCATGGTTTAGAGCTTATTGCATCAGAAAACTTTGTAAGCAAGCAGGTGATGGAAGCTGCCGGTTCGGTACTGACCAACAAATATGCTGAAGGCTTACCGGGAAAACGTTACTATGGCGGTTGCCAGGTAGTGGATGTAGTAGAGCAAATTGCTATCGATAGGGCAAAAGAGTTGTTCGGTGCAGCATGGGTAAACGTTCAGCCGCACTCTGGCGCACAAGCTAACGCAGCAGTAATGCTTGCCGTTTTGCAGCCAGGCGATAAAATATTGGGATTTGATCTTTCTCATGGTGGTCACTTAACCCATGGTTCGCCTGTTAACTTTTCAGGTAAACTATACCAGCCTTTATTTTATGGGGTTGAAAGAGAAACCGGATTAATTGACTATAAAAAATTAGAAGAAGTTGCTTTAACCGAAAAACCTAAGTTGATTATCTGCGGTGCATCTGCTTATTCCCGCGAGTGGGATTATGCTTTTATCCGTGCAGTAGCTGATAAAATCGGTGCTTTGGTTTTAGCTGATATTTCTCACCCTGCAGGTTTAATCGCAAAAGGATTGTTGGCCAACCCACTCCCACATTGCCATATTGTAACCACTACCACCCACAAAACTTTACGTGGCCCACGTGGGGGTATGATTATGATGGGACAGGATTTCGAAAATCCTTGGGGGTTAAAAACACCTAAAGGCGAAACCCGTTTAATGAGTAACCTGCTTGATATGGCGGTTTTCCCTGGTACACAAGGTGGTCCGTTAGAGCACATTATTGCGGCTAAAGCAATTGCTTTTGGCGAAGCTTTAAGCGAGGAGTACGGAACATACATTAAACAAGTTGCGGCCAACGCACAGGCAATGGCCAAAGCATTTGTAGCTAAAGGATATGGCATTATTTCTGGTGGTACAGATAACCACTTGATGCTGATCGATCTTCGAAATAAAAATATTACTGGTAAAGTAGCTGAAAATGCTTTGGAGAAAGCAGAAATTACAGTGAACAAAAACATGGTTCCTTTCGATGATAAATCGCCATTTGTAACTTCAGGTATCCGTGTAGGTACTGCAGCAATTACTACACGCGGATTAAAAGAGACTGAAATGCAGAAGATTGTAGATTTAATCGACCAGGTTTTAACCAATCCGGAAGATGAAGCTAACCTGAATAGTGTAAAAGCTGAGGTGATTAAGTTGGTAAGTGCCTTCCCACTATATAAATAAAATTATACACTCACCCGGCCAGAGTGGCAATAAGACAAGCAGTTACATTAATTTGTAGCTGCTTTTTTTTGTGAAGTAAGTTTTTCGGCCTAATGATGCAAAACAAACGTTTGTTTTATATATTTGACCAATAAAATGATGTAACTTATGTGTGGAATAGTAGGCTATATTGGCTACAGAGAAGCCTGGCCGATTGTATTGAAAGGTCTTAAAAGATTGGAATATCGGGGGTATGATAGTGCTGGTATTGCACTGATGAACGATAGTGGCCAGCATATTTATAAAAAGGCCGGAAAAGTAGCTGTTTTAGAAGAATATGCCGAAGACAAAGATAAGTCTGGTACAATTGGTATGGGGCATACGCGATGGGCAACACATGGCGTGCCTTCTGATCGGAACTCTCATCCCCACACATCAAATGGCGGTAAGCTGTCTATTATCCATAATGGAATTATCGAAAACTACGCCACCTTAAAGGAAGAATTGACTAGTCGTGGCCACGAGTTTAAAAGCGATACCGATACCGAAGTATTAATCCACCTGATTGAAGAAATCCAGGAAATTGAAAATATTGATCTTTTAGAAGCAGTTCGTTTAGCTTTGCAGGAAGTGAACGGTGCTTACGCCATCGTGATTATGGATAAAGAACACCCTGATCGTTTAATTGTGGCGAGGAAAGGAAGTCCGATGGTAATTGGAGTTGGAGCGGGAGAATATTTTATTGCTTCTGATGCTACTCCAATTATTGAGTATACTAAAACCGTAATTTATCTAAAGGACGGCGAAATCGCACTAATTACCAAAAACGACCTTTTAGTTAAACAATTGGATAACGTAGTGCAAACCCCCTTAATTCAAGAGTTACAGCTTAAGCTTGAAATGCTGGAGAAAGGTGGCTTTGATCATTTTATGCTTAAAGAAATTTATGAGCAGCCACGTTCAATTAAAGATTGTATGCGGGGCCGGATTTATCCTGAAGAAGGAAAAGTTCAGCTTGGCGGGATCAAAGAATTTGCAGAGAAATTAAAAAATATAGACCGGATTATTATTGTGGCCTGCGGAACATCGTGGCATGCAGGTTTGGTTGGCGAATACCTGATCGAAGAATATGCCCGTATTCCTGTTGAGGTGGAGTATGCTTCGGAGTTCAGATACCGAAATCCAATTATCACCGAAAAAGATGTAGTAATTGCCATTTCACAATCGGGCGAAACTGCCGATACCATGGCAGCCATCGAGATGGCTAAAGAACGTGGGGCAACTATTTTTGGGATCTGTAATGTTGCTGGGGCTTCTATCCCACGTTTAACCCATGCAGGTGTTTACACCCATGCGGGTCCAGAAATTGGTGTAGCCTCAACAAAAGCATTTACTGCCCAGGTAACGGTTTTAACCTTGATGGCCTTTTATATGGCGCAGCAAAAAGGGACCATCACCACTTCAAAATTAATTGAGCTTTTAACCGAACTGGATCATATTCCTGAAAAAATTCAGGTTGCTTTAGAATCGAACGATCTGATCAAAGAGGTTGCAGAAAAGATAAAAGATTCTACCAATTGTTTGTTCCTGGGGAGAGGCAGTGGTTTCCCGGTAGCCTTAGAAGGTGCCTTAAAACTTAAGGAAATTTCTTATATCCATGCAGAGGGTTATCCTGCAGCAGAAATGAAACATGGGCCTATCGCTTTAATTGATGAAGAAATGCCGGTGGTTTTTATTGCTACGCAGAATTCATCATACGAAAAAGTGATCAGCAATATACAGGAAGTAAAAGCAAGAAAAGGTAAAGTGATTGCGATTGTAACCCAGGGCGACACGGAGGTGAAGAAAATGGCCGATTACTGTATCGAAATTCCTGATGCCAATGAAGCCTTTTTACCACTTATAGCAACTATTCCGCTTCAGTTATTATCGTATCATATTGCAGTGATGCGTGGTTGTAATGTAGATCAGCCTAGAAACTTAGCTAAATCGGTAACTGTAGAATAATTTTACAACAAAACAAATAAATAGGGCTTTGCATTAATTTGTAGCTGCTTTTTTATTTATCGGATATTTAAATACCGACTTTGTTAACTAAGCCCGATTGAACGGATGCCGTTTTGAGCCATATATTTTGATATTGAGAAATTAAAACGGCAGGAGGAAAAGTGGGGCTGCAGGCTGCCATAGGCACCCATGCTAAATTCTAAAAAAAAATAAATCTTATTGGAGATTGAAGTGATGTTAAAAAAATAGCCTAACAATTGAGCGGCAATCCTATAATCTTAAAATCTTGGTAAAAAGTAAAGGGCCGATATTCTTTAGAAGAAATATCGACCCTTACCATCTAAATTAACGCTCTCGAATATATAAACGAAAATTATCTCCATTTTGTTTTGAGAAAATGAAAAAAATAAGTTATTTCTCGTAACTACCTAAGGTTGAGGGATAAATTCTTGTGTTTCCTTTCGCATCCTGATTAAGGTAATTAAAGAAATACGGATCAGTACTTAAATCAGCTCCCTTTTTTCTGACGATGCTACTTGGAGATACCCGAAAATCTTCCAGATCTTGATTGATGAAAAGCGGGTCGGTATTTAAAATGTTGCCGTTGTTGGTGTAAACGCTGTTGGTGGATCGGATTAAATTGTTCCATAAATTGACCTGCACTATTGCAGACGTTTTTTTTTGGATATCCAGTTCATTCGTTAAACTCCCCCATATGATATTATTGGTTAAATCTACCCGAAGTTTGTTATAAGCATTTGCCGATAAATAATCTGAAAAACTCAGAGCGGCAGTTTTACGTGGGAAATTTGAATTATAAGCAGCAAAAGTATTCTGTTTTAAGTTGTAATTTCCTCCTCCTACTGCATATATTAAGTAATTGCCGCAGTTATACATTAAATTATTAAATGCAAGCAATTCCGAGTGATACCCAATATAAGCCGCCACCTGCATGTTTTTAATAATGCTATTGCTTAAAATTAATTTGGGATTGTTGTTAACGGACAAAGAATCGGAGGTAATGCCAACAGATGCATTTTTGATGACCGCATTTTTAATCAATCCATATCCGGTTCTTTTTAAGAAAATCCCTTTCCATTGTCCGGGCTCATCGCTATATATATGTTCCAGCCTATCACTACAAAATAGTACAGGTTCAGTAAGGCTGCCATTTACCGCCAGGTTCCCTTCTATGTTTAAATTGGCATCCTTGTGAAAATAAATTTTAGTTCCGGGCTGGATGGTTAGCGCCCCTCCGCTCTTAACGGTTAACGATCCATTAATAATGTAAGGTAAAGCTTTTGTCCAGGTGGTATTGGCATTAATTGTCGATTCGTTAACAAATACAGCATTCTGCCCATAAGCTAAAAGCTGAATCACCTGTTTATTCCCATTTGTATTTAATATGATAGAATCTTGAACCAGAAAGGGCAGGTTAGTTGAATTTGGATTGATCGAAACTTTGACAAAAAGATTTATAGAATCCCGGCCGTTTATAATGAGATCATTTTTGTGCTGCGTTTGTTCTCCGTTAATGTTAATGCTAAAAGCCGAAGTATTGCCACCTGATAACCTGATTTCAGATACCTTAACTGCATCATTGTTCCGGTTAACGAGCTTTATTCTTTTAGTAGTTGATCCTACTGAAGTAAAAATGGTATCAAATAATACTTCTTTATTGGAGATATTTAGTTTAGCATTCGGATCGGTAGTTATACGCTCCCCTTTCCGGCAAGCTGAACCAAAGAATGAAATTAAAAGCACTAAACCAATACTTAAACGCATAAATCAAACTTAGAAAAATGTTTGGCTACTTACAATAGCGCCTAAACTATATTGTCTTTAGTTATTCTGCAAATGCAAGCGCCGCAATGCTAACTTTTGCCGCCCCGATAGCTAAGAGTGTATTGGCGCATGCTTCAAGTGTTGCACCAGTAGTAATTACATCATCAACCAGTAAAATATGTTTGCCGATTATATCTTCAGGAGAATTTACCTGAAAAACATCTTTCATGTTTTCATACCGGTTATACCTGCTTTTTTTGGTTTGGCTCTCCGTTGAAGTAGTTCGGATAAGGTGGTCTTCACTAACATCGATTCCCATCTGCGCTGCAATTCCTTCTGCAATAAAGCTACTTTGGTTATAACCCCTAATCTTATACTTTTTACGATGCAAAGGAACTGGGATAACCATATTGATATCCTGGTAAAGAATTCCGGTTTTTAGCCGCTCGCCCAGCATATTGCCTAATAATACCCCAACATCGGTTCTGCCATTATATTTTAAGTTGTGGATTAAGTTTTGAACCTTCGCTCCTTTTCTAAAATACAACATGGCCATTGCGGCATTAAGCGGTAAGCGGCCCCATAATTGTTTGGCAACCCTGTTATCTGCATATTGGTGATAATCTGTAAAAGGAAGATCATGTAAGCATTTTAAACAAATCAACTGTTCGTAGCGAAACAAAGAATTGCCACATGCATTGCATAAATTTGGGAATAGCAGTTCAAATAAGTCAGAAGTCCATTGTTTAACCAGAAGCATCTAACTAATTTATAAAATATTTTTGACTTCCGAAGTTTAAAGAACACAGGTGTAAGGATAACTTCGGAAGTTTATTCAGGTCACGCTGGTTTTGTTACTACACTATGTATAAAGTGCTTTTGTTTTTTAGCAAAGCAGTTCTGGTGCTACTATGTAGGTTTGTCCCCGCCATACGCTATAGTCCCGATGAAGAATCGGGAGCTGCCGCTGCTGTCGGGTTTAGCTGGCAGGGTCTTCCGAAGTTTTAAACGGCCGGGCGCAGGGAAAACTTCGGAAGTTTCGGGCAAGGGGCTTCCTATTTAAACCTATCAGGTTTTTAAAACCTGATAGGTTTGTTGGGTCAGGTGCCCCGAAACATCCTTTCGCTCAAAAAGTTTGGTCCTGCGGCAAATTTTTTCGTGTTGAAAACCATTGAGTTAACTTAAACCTTCAGGTAATCGGCGTAAAATCTTTGCAGAAGCATTAATTTTTTCTACTTTTGCATCCCGCTTCGGAGGAAGGGTTTGGTTGAAAAGATGGCAGAGAGATGGAAAGGGCAGGATTTATTTTAAAATAAATATTGCTAAAGCGGAAAAGATTGCTACCTTTGCAGCCCGGATCGGAAGAACGGAAAGCTGATTAAAATCGGCATATTGAAAAGCAGACGGTGGATAAGAGAAGAATAAAAAATAAAATTTATTTTATTTGGAACTTCGGAAAAGATCCTTACCTTTGCACTCCCAACCGAAAGGAAGGGCAAAAAGTTGGAGCAGCGGATGTTGCACAAACAACAAAACAAGATTGAGATAAACGGAAACACGGAGAGACGAACAAGACTTTTCCGAACTGAAGTTTAACGATATATAGATGACCGGCCGTGAGGCTTACCTGGTCAACAAGTTCTTAAAAGAGATGTCAATGTAGCGTAGCGAGGTAATGG